>Ga0207426_1000448_pt1 | contig 65983 bp, 52 predicted proteins | sample AraplaMF_Cvi_mMS_FD_184265 | JGI IMG/M metagenome (GOLD analysis project Ga0207426, IMG submission 184265) | Arabidopsis root microbial communities from the University of North Carolina, USA - plate scrape MF_Cvi_mMS (SPAdes) (version 2) | ecosystem: Host-associated > Plants > Roots > Endosphere...
CAATGAAGTGATCTATAACCTCCGCTGGATGCTTACCATGCAAGACCCTGCTGATGGAGGAGTGTATAATAAATGTACCAATGCTGCCTTTGATGGAATGGTGATGCCCGGTGTAACAAAGACGCCGAGATATGTAGTACAGAAAGGAACCGCCGCTACGCTGGATTTTGCCGCTGTAGCGGCGCAGGCTGCGCGGGTGCTGAAACCATATGATGCTCAACTGGCCGACAGTTGCAGCCAGGCGGCTGCCAAAGCCTGGGGCTGGGCTTTGCAATTTCCCGCGCTGGCGTATAACCAGGACAGCCTGAATAAGGTATATCAACCGGCAATTACCACCGGCCCTTATGGCGATCGTTTCTTTCATGACGAATGGCTGTGGGCCGCAGCGGAATTGTATCTCAACACCCGCGATCCGCAATACCTCTCCATCGTGCAACAGCGTATAGGCGACCCGGTGAGTTTGCCTACCTGGTCTAACGTAAGCATGCTGGCTTACTACTCTTTTTTGAGAAGCAAGGACCTGCCGGCAGCGGCAACCAACATCGCCGGTCAGATGAAACAGCGTTTGCTGGCATTGGCCAACGGTTACCTGGAAAAGCAAGGCACCAGCGCATTCCGGACGGTAATGGGACAATCAGCCCGCGATTTTATATGGGGCAGCAACTCGGTAGCCGCCAACCAGGGCATTGTATTGCTGAATGCGTTTATGCTTACCCGTGACCAAAAGTATATAAACGGGGCGTTAACCAACCTGGATTACCTGTTGGGCCGCAATGCCACGGGATATTGTTTTTTGACGGGCATCGGCAGCAAATCGCCGGTGCATCCGCATCACCGGCCTTCGGTAGCCGACGGTATCAAAGCGCCGGTGCCGGGATTACTGGTGGCAGGTCCTAATCCGGGGATGCAGGATAAATGCCATTACGAGTTTACGGCGCCGGAAACAGCCTATGCAGATATCGACTGTGCCTATGCCTCCAACGAAATAGCAATTAATTGGAATGCCCCGATGGTGTACCTCGCCAATGGCATAGAAGCATTAAAAAAACAGGCCGGTTACATTCATACACACTGAGCCATTTTATTACCCCTATAGGAAGTTTTGCCAATATTTCCCCTTATAAACGGGGAATGAGGAAATTATACGCCTTTACGGCAAAAATCTATTAGCATATTCCGGGAATTGATGCTTAAATTACAGGGGTATAAACCGATGCTTAGATGAAATCTGGAAAAATAATCCCCGCCGCTATTACCATCTTCGGCGCCAAAGGGGATCTGACAAAAAGAAAGCTGATTCCGGCACTTTATAACCTGTATACCGACAAGCATCTGCCGCCCTTATTCACCATCTATTGTGTGGATTTCCTGGCGGAAGATGAAGCAGCCTTTAAACAGGATCTGCTGGCAGGTATTAATGAGTTTAGCCGGAACGGAAAGGCCGACGAGAAAGAATGGGAAGGATTTGCTAAAAACATTCATTACCTGCAGGGTGATTTTCTGAAAACAGATACTTACACGAATCTGAAAGACCAGTTAACAGCCTTTGAAAAAAAGCAGAAGCAAGGCAGTACCCGCGTATTTTATTTCGCCGTAGCTCCCCGCTTTATTGAAATCATCGCAGAAGGACTGTATAAACATGACCTCTGCAACCGCGATGGACTGGATCGTATCGTGGTGGAAAAACCTTTTGGCACAGATCTCGACAGTGCCAAAAAATTAAATCGCTTCCTCGGAAAACGTTTTGCAGAAAAACAGATCTACCGCATCGACCATTACCTCGGTAAAGAAGCAGTTCAAAACATTATGGCTTTCCGTTTTGCCAACTACGTATTTGAACCACTGTGGAATAAAAATTATATCGATCATATACAGATCAGCGTAGCGGAAGAAGTAGGCGTGGGCAAACGCGGCGGATACTACGACGGTAGCGGCGCGTTGCGCGATATGGTACAAAACCATCTTTTACAGCTGCTGTGTATCGTGGCAATGGACTCGCCAAAATTCTACAAATCTGAACTGATCCGCGACGCCAAAGTAAAAGTGCTGAAAGATATCAGGCAGTATACACCGGCCCAGGTGCTGAAAAATGTGATCCGCGGTCAGTATACCGCCGGCAATGTACATGGCACACCGCGGCTCCCGTACCGGAAAGAAGAACATGTATTATCTACCTCCAATACAGAAACTTTTGTAGCAGCCAGATTATTTATCGACAACGAACGCTGGAAAGGAGTGCCTTTCTTTTTACGCACCGGTAAATCTATGCCGGTACAATCTTCCGTAATTGTCATACAGTTTAAAGATTCTCCACATAAAATTTTTAAAGATGATATCACGCCAAACAGGCTTATCATCAGTATACAGCCGGAGCTGGAAATCAGTTTGTTGTTTGAAAGTAAAGTGCCGGGACTGAAAATGAAACTGAAGCCGGTAGAAATGGACTTTACTTACCAGGAATCCTACACCGAAACAATACCCGAAGCATACGAAGCATTGCTGCTCGATGTGCTCGATGGTAATCCTACTTTATTTATGCGTGCCGACCAGGTGGAAGCTGCGTGGAAAGTGGTAATGCCGATTGTAGATACCTGGAAAAAATATCCGGCAAAAGAACTGCACTTGTATAAAGCCGGTACATGGGGGCCTACGGCTGCCACCGTATTACTAAAACCTTATGCAAAAGACTGGTTCCGGTTATCAGCAAGAGAAGAGAGTATAAAGTAAACGCATATACGAAAGCGGGTGTATCAAAAGGAATTTTGATGCACCCGCTTGTTTTTTATGCATAATAGAAATCAGGGCGTATAGGTTACGTTGCTGCCATACAATATGCTGGAAACACCTGAAAAATAGGTATGCTTATCGGTACTGGTAAGATTATACCATAAGTACACACCATAGCCATTATTTTTTGTTTGCGTGGCCAGGGAGTTGGCGGTACTCTGACTGGTGGCCTGGATATCTACCGCGGCAGGTCCGAGGTTGCTCTTAGGCAATCCTGCTACATTTGGTACAGAGTAGCTGCCATAAATAGCATTCCAGCTGTAGTTAGCCATGTCGCCCACTTTTTTGCCACCCCAGGAAAGGCGGGAAGCTGCCGGGCCATAGTAGTAGAATGAAATAATTTTGGACGACATTAATTTACGCAGTTCATCTACCAGCATTACAAAGGAGCTGTCGTTGGGCTGCGTAGTGCCGTTGTTGCCATACTCTGCATATTCATCATCAAAGTCAATTCCATCCAAACCGTAGTAGGTAACAGTATCGCTGAGTTGTTTGGCAAAGGCGGCAGCGGAACTTCTGCTGGTGAAGTTACAGAAGCCGGCCCCCTGGTGATTGCCCAGTATGGAAAGCAATACTTTCATGCCTTTGTTCTGTAAAGGCACTATTTGTGTGGCTTTGTTTACCAGTACATTCGACACATTGGAATTGTTGGATAATACCGCCTGGTGGGTGGTGGTATTATAGTTGATGTTGGCAGCAAAGATAATGGCGATATCAAACAGTTGCTGCCCGCCGGTAGTCAATGTGTACTTACCTGTATTCAGTAAGCTGTTGCTGTTTACTTCTACATAGCAAACAGATTTGCCACCTGCTTTTGTGACAGATTCGGTGTGGGCAGATGATTTGCCGCCGCCATTCAGCGGATCGTTGTTTTTACCGTTTTCTTTCCGGCAGGAAGTGGTGAAAAACAGGGATGCAGCCGCAGTAGCGCTTACGGCCGTTAGCCGTAAGTAGTGGAATTTGGGTTTCATACTAAGTGTTTAGATGATTAAATAATCGGGTTCAGTTTTTGGTTGTGGGTTTCCAGGCTAGTGGGTCTAATAACAGGTATGCTCGTGCAATGTTCAGGCTAACGTTAAATGTAATATAACCGGTGACTGGCACACAGGCCAGCCACCGGCGGGTGGAATAGTATATTATTTGCCGGTATCCCACCAGAGGCGTGTACCGCCGTTATCTCCGGCGCCGCCCAGCAGTTTAACGCCTGCTGCTACGGTAGCGGGATTGGTGTTGTACTCGTTTTGCGGGTAAGGCAATCTCCTGATTTGCACTGCCGTGGAAATAGTACCACCGCTGTTGTTGTGTATTACAGGGAACAACCTGGGGAAGCTTGTTCTGCGGAATTCTGTCCAGGCTTCCTGTCCTTCAGGGAACATTGCCAGCCATTTCTGGGTAATGATACGTTCCAGTTTTACGCTGTCCCGCGCAGCATTATCCCATTTAATGGTGATCTTAGATGGGTTGGCAATGGTATCTTTTAATCTCGGATCTATGGAAGGAGCAGGGCGGCTGCTGTCATTGTTAAGATAGCCACTTGGTGCTGCTTTCCACTGTGCCATAGAAGTAGTAATACCTTGTTCGTATAATTGTTGCATGGTGCCGCCTGCATTGGACCAGCCACGGTATACTGCTTCTGCCCGCAGGAAGTATACCTCTGCTGCTGTCATCAGCTGCACCGGTGTTTTCAATGTAAAAGAAGGCGTACCATCGTTGGTGTTGAGAGAAGAATAGCCAACATAATCTTTCTTATCATTAGCGCCGGTGATACTGCCCATGCGGATACCAACATATTGTGCGGGGAAAGTAGCATCAGTCGATTTATCCATATACTTTCCTGTACGCGGATCGTTGAAGCCGGTCAGGAAGCATTGCAGGGTGGCATTGATACGGGTATCTGCCCAGTTCTGGGCAATGAATACCAGCGGGTTGGTGAAATCGCCGGTTACTTTTACCAGCATGTTATCCGCGTTGTCTGTCAGCACGCCGCCATTGGCAGGGTCCATTGCTTTTTCAGCTTCCAGTTTTGCCATATTCTGATCGGTCCCGGAGATATGCATGGCGAGGCGCAAACGGAGTGAGTTGGCAAACCGCAGCCATTGCGTAAAGTTACCGTTGTATACAAGGTCAAAGCTTCCGAAATTAAATGGCAGCGCAGTGCCGCTGCTGATCTGTGTACGCAGTGCTTTGCTGGCGGTATCCAGTTCCAGGAAGAACCGTTTGTAAATATCCTGCTGGCTATCGTAAGGAACAGTGCCGGTTTCACCAACACGGCTATACGGAACAGGGCCGTAAATATCAGTTACACGGCTCATACCCGTTACCTGCAAAATTTGCGCTACTGCCCATACTGCGGGGTAAGTGTTTTCAATACCTGTTTTCCGGAGCCTGGCAATAGGCGACATAATGCTCAGGTAGCCTACTTTATAGGCTTCCCCATTCCAGCCGCTTACCAGTCCGTAGTTCATATTGGTATTACCACCAAATGGATTGGGCGACATGAAGTAACCGGAGAAACAGTCCGCATTCAGATTCTGTTGCACCTGGAAAGAGTTCGGATCTCCACCTCCGGAAAAGTTGTAAATAGCCATCTGGGTAGACTTCAGATACAGGCCCAGGTTATTAAAATCTGCGGCCAGCTGATCTTCTGTTACGCCGGTATTATTAGTATTATATCTTTCGAAATTTTTTGTACATGCACTCAGACCAGCCACCAGCAATGCCACCCCGATCCATAAACCGGATTTGTAGCTATGCATTTTATTTTGAAATTTCATCGTTTGTCAGTTTTTGCGTGAATGATTTTAGAAAGAAGCATTTAATGTAAGACCATAGCTACGGGTAGCCGGTAACATAAACACATCTACACCTCCAAGTCCGTTTGAAGTAGACATGGTTTGCTCAGGATCAAATGGTGCTTTCTTAGAGAAGTAAAACAGGTTACGACCTGTTAGTGAAAACTTCAGCGTTTTCAGGAATGAGTTGGATACCGGTACTGTATAACCCAATGCAGCTTCTCTCAGTCTTACGGTAGTAGCGCTGTACAGGTACTCGGCCGAAGCGCCTTCTCTGCCACCTGCTACTGAATACCATTTTTGCGCATCTACGGAAGTTACAGGTTGTTTATCTGCACCAACGCCGTTTACTTTAACGCCACCGGCGTCACGGGCATCGCCACTGGCTTTGGATACGCCATAGTAATCCATCATCGCCTGGGTAACTGACATTACTTTACCGCCAAATTTACCATCGATCAGGAATGACAAAGTGAAGTTGTTATAAACAAAATTGTTGTTCCATCCCAGCTGCCATTTGGTATTGGCGTTGCCGAGGTATACCATGTCGCCGCCCTGCTTAATGGGCTTGCCGTCTTTATCGATCATTACGCGGCCTTCAGCATCATGTTGTAACACAGTACCGTAAATATCGCCAAAGGAACCGCCCACCTTAAACTGGGAAGCGTAGTTGGCGCCGGAAGCACCGCTTAATGTGAAGCGGTCGGACAGCGGCGACAGCTCTATGATTTTATTGTCGTTAGTGGCAAAGTTGAATCCTGTGTTCCATTGCAGTTTGGTATGGCGCAATACATCATAACGTAATATAGCTTCCACACCCTGGTTCTGAATGTTACCCGCGTTTATGAAGTAGGTATCAAAGAGGGTAGCATTAGGTGCATTAATCTGCATGGTCTGGTTGGTGGTATTTGTTTTGTAGTAGGTGAGATCTATACTCAGCCTGCTATCAAAGAAACGCCATTCCGTTCCCAACTCCAGTGATTTTGTTTTCTCGGGTTTCAATGTACGGAAAGGCGCGGCTACGCTAACAATAGGTGTGCCACCGGTACCTAATGTGTTGGGTGCAGGATTACTCTGGTAAGTTAAAGGCGAATTACCTACGATGGCATAAGAACCGCGTACTTTAGCATAGGTAATCTGCTCCGGCAGTTTTGTCAGCTGACTCAGTAATACATTCAAACCTGCAGACGGATAGAAGTAAGACATCTGCGGTGTAAATGCCAGGTTAGAGGCCCAGTCATTGCGGGCAGTCAGATCCAGGTACAACCAGTCTTTATAAGAGATGTTGGCGCTGGCAAAAACGGATTGCCATTGTCCGTGATTTTCCAGTTGTGTACCGGAATTACGGCCATTGAGCGTTTTAATATTCTGAACGGTGAAAACGTTAGGTATATATAAACCATCTTGTCCGGAGTTAAGGAACACGCCGGTAGTTTTCACATCACGGATGCTACCACCTACAACGCCTGTAATTTTAAAATTATTTGCAGGGATGTTGAAGTTGGCAATCAGGTCGCCATACTGTTGTGTGGTGGTACTGTTGTTGTAATTGTATAAACCATTAGCCGGGGCTACTGCTTTCTGCGAGCTGGCGTAGATTTTTTGTTCGTATACATCGCTGATGCGGTCAATACTTCCTCTTGCCTGTACATTCAGCCAGGAGTTGATGTCATATTTTAGGTTGGCATTAGCCAGTATCCTGTTACGGGTAAGACTATTCGTATTACGGTTCAGTATCCACCATGGATTCTGCTGTACATCTTCATCAAATGGCCAGTTTTGTACGTTCAGGAAGTTCCTGGAAGGATCCGGCTTTTCAAACTGATCTTTATAAGGTCTGATATCCTGGCCGCGGGGGAACAAATATAAACCGGTAAGCGGATTGAAATACAAGCCGGAAAGCGGGGTATTGTCAATCTTCTGTGTCATATAATTGATATCTGCGGAAGCGGTCAGTTTATCATTGAGGAAGTGTCCTGTTTCTTTAAAATCCAGGTTATGGCGACCGAGTTTATTGCCTGGCTCTATGCCCCTGGCAGAAGTGTTGGCGTAAGAGAAATAGGTCTGCATTTTCTCTGAACCGGCAGAGAGACTGATGGCGTTGGTAAAATTAGTGCCATTCTGGAAAAAGGTAGAAAGATTATCAGGAGCGCTGTTGATTTTATCTCCCCAGCTTTGTGCAGAGCCTTGTTTGGTGGTATCGTAGTGGTTTTGGAATTCTGGCTTATAAGCAGCTTGGGTGATATTAAACCCGGAGGAGAAGTTGATAACGGTGCGACCGGCTTTACCGCTTTTGGTGGTAACGATGATAACACCGTTGGCGCCCTGGCTGCCATACAAGGCTGCGGCAGAAGCGCCTTTCAGCACTGAAATGCTTTCTATGTCTTCCGGGTTCAGGTTAGAGATCGGATCTCCGCCATCGTAGGCACTGCTGCCACCGTATATGCTGGTAGGCTGGTTGGTAAGGGTATTGTTCATGGGCACTCCATCGATCACATACAGGGCCTGGTTGCTGCCGAGTCCTGATTTGTTACCGCGGAGAATTACCTTGGCGGAACCGCCTACACCGGAGGCGCTGGAGGAAATGGTTAAACCGGCTACTTTACCATTCAGGGTATTAACCAGGTTGGCATCTTTCGCTTTGGTCAGCTCCAGGCCATCGAGTTGCTGGGTGGAATAGGTAATGGACTTATCGGTTCTTTTGATACCGAGTGCAGTTACTACTACCGCGCCCAGCTGGGCATCCTGGACGGTCATGGTTACCTGTATATTGGTTTCGGTGCCTACGGTGACCTGTTTGGTTTCATACCCTACAAAGCTGATGACCAGGACATTGCCGGGATTAGCCGCCACACTGAAGGCGCCTTCCACGTTGGTGACAGTGCCTTTGGTGGTACCTTTTACCTGGATAGAAACACCGATGAGCGGTTGTCCTTTGCTGTCGGTTACCTTTCCCTGTATGGTGACAGGCTGTATCGCTTCAACATTTGTTGCTGCTGTAGTGGTTTTGGGACTGATCACAATTGTTTTGTCTACAATGCTATAGTTAAACAGTTTGTTACTCAAACAGGCGTTCAGTACCTCGGCAAGGCTGGCCTGGTTCATATCCAGGTTTACCGGAGGTGCTTTCTCCAGTAATTTTTCATCATAGATAAATTCATAACCCGTCTGGCGGCTGATGCTGTTGAACACATCGTAGAGTGGAAGTCGCTTCCCTTTGATGGTAACAGACTGGGAGAATGTTTTGGCGCTCAGATTAAGGGTGAATACCAGTGTCAGTATTGCAGTTAATCGCATAATTAACAATAATTTTCTTTGCACAGGCCTTCCTTTACAGGGGACTTTGCAGGTACCAAGTAGTTCCATACTTTTGTGTTGTTGGCTTAATAATTCAATTTTCTAAATGATTCAGGGAGTTGGGTTGCCATCTATAGCCGGGAGCATTGCAGTGCTTCCGGTTTTTTTACAACCGGTAGTGGAATTAATCACGTCTTCATAACATACAATAGTTTTAAAATGATGAATTCATAAGTGGACAAATAGCATTGTTTACTGTGGATCATATGGCCTTACCAGGATCCTGTTGTCGTTAATATCAAAGTGAACGCGTTTTGTTGTTGACAGTATTTTGAACAGGGAGCCGGCATTTTCGCGTCGGGAAATGATCCCTGTTAAGCGGATGTCTGACAGATCACCCTCGTACATGACTTCTATATTGTACCATCTGGCTATCTGGCGCATGATGGTTTGTATGCTGGTATTGCGGAAGCGGAATTTGCCGTCTTTCCATGCGAGTGTTTGTTCCAGGTCTGCTTTTTCGATCTGGAAGTCCGGGTTACCCTTGCGGAGGTTACCGGCGAAACCGGGTTTCAGTATGCTTTTCACGTGGTTGTTCACCAGTTGTACGGCGCCGTTTTCCAGGGTAGTGGTAATAGCTTCTTCATCCGGATAGGCCATGATGTTGAAGCTGGTACCCAGTACATTTACATCCATGTTGGATGTTCCCTTTACTTTTACGCGAAACGGTTGCCGGGCATTGGCGGCAACCTGGAAGTATCCTTCTCCCGAAATTTCCACCAGTCTTTCTTTCCCGGTAAAAGCAGTAGGGAAGCGGATGCTGCTGGCAGCATTTAACCAAACCTTACTACCATCGGCCAGGGTAAGCTGGTATTGTCCGCCTCGCGGCGTTACCACTGTATTATACACCACTTCGGAAGGAGTGCCTTCCGGTTTATAGGCCAGGCCCTGGTCAGTATTGAGGATGCTGGTATTACCCTGTTTGGCCAGTGCACCAATATTGGCACTGTCGAGGGGAATGGTTTTGCCATCTGCCAGTACCAGCATTGCCTTATTGCTGCCGGGTTCCAGGCCTTGCCTGCTTTCGGTGGCTACTGGTGCCGCAGGGCGCTGCCATTTTATATAAAGGCCGCCGGCTGTTAATACGGCGCCGAGCACGGCTGCTGCAGCCGCATATCGTAGTATCCTGATCCTGCCGCTTGCCTTTTGCGGGACTGGTTGCAGGATGTTTTGCAGAATGGCTGCTTCATCTTCCTCCCGCCAGCCACTTTCTGGTACAGCGCTGTATAAGGCGGCCAGTATATCTGCTTTGATTTCCGGCTCATAATCGCCGTTTGCCACAATGGTTTTAAGCCGCAGCAGCTCTTCCTGGCTGATCTGGCCCTGTTTGTATTTTTCCAGTAATAACTGTACTTCCGTCGTGGACATATTCAAAGTTTAGGAAGGTTGACAGGGGTAAAGACGAGCGGCAAACAAAAAAGGAGTATCCCCGGTAAAAATTTTTTTTGAGTAGGGGGAGAAGGGAACCGTTAGGGGAATAGCGTAATCAAAATCAATAGCAGGGGGAGAATATCATTCTGTATCCGGGCTTTTACAAAAGCGCGTACCGCGTGCAGGGCCAGGCTCATTTGTTTTTTCACCGTATGAACAGAAATATTCAGTTGCAGGGAGATTTCTTCGTTGCTCCAGCCCTGCTTTCTGGCCAGGTATACTTTTTTTCTTTCGGGGGGTAAACCGGCTATCGCCTTATCTAGTATGGCATCGTATTCCCGCTGTAAAAGAAGATGGTCCGTATCGTTTTGGGTGGCGGGCTGGTTTTTGACATGGAGGTCATAGGCTTTCAGCCGCACCAGTTGTTTTTTGAAGCCGTCGTAGATATGATTGCGGGTAAGGATAAAGAGATAGTCGCGAAAGCTTTTTACCTGCTGCATATCAGCTCTTTTCAGCCACACCTTCATGAAAACTTCCTGTACAATTTCTTTTGCCAATCCATTATCCTTCAGATAAAGCATAGCCACATCAAATACCTGCTGACTGTAATGCCGGAATATAAGGGTATAAGCCTCCCCGTCGCCTGTGGCAACCCGCTCTAGTAGTTCTTGCTCATGCGGTAGGGAGATATTTGGCAAAGTTGTTGGTTTATACGCCCTTACAAAATGAATAAACAGGGTAAATTTAGGGGACCGGAAATTAATAATAAAATAATTTATACAGGGAGACGTGATGTGCGGCGGATTTACAAATTAAATGAAATTATTATGTAATTTCAGCAGATGCAGGACGGTTAGTATAAGATATCACCGCTATCGTTACCGCAGTATCTGCATATTTTGCTGCTGTCACACAATAGCTCCGAACCGGGGTTACTACGCATTTACAATGCGTTTGCAAGGTATATATTACACTCATAATACTAAATGCTACCCGCTTATGAACGAGTTTAAATTCTGGCAGATTATTGAAGACGCCTGGGCCGCATCACCATCTTTACTGGAAACACGGAACACCGTATTAAAAACCAATGACGCCATCCTGATAGAAGACCTGACCGGGGAGGTATATGGTGCTATTACCAATAATATCCGGGATCTGTTGCTGCAGCTCAATAAGGAAGAACTGACCGCTTTTAATCATCTCATGGAGGAAAAGCTGTTCCTGATAGACCGTGAAGATATTCATGAATATACAGACGGATCTGATGACGGATTTCTCTATTGCCGTTGTTTTATTGTGGGGATGGGCAGGGCTTATTATGAAATGATTGACGAAAATCCTTCTAAAGCTACCTGTGACGCGGAAGCCGAAATAGTAGGATTCATTGGCTATATGGTATACCAGGAATTGTTTGGCGAAGAATTTGAACGTAATACCATACACTGTATTGAAACCTGTTCCAACGCAAAAGGATGGGAACGCGAATAAAAAGTATAGCTATGGCAGAAGAAATATACGGTATCGATAAAGCGCATGCACATCCCAGGGCAACGGAACTAATTCCCGAAGATTTTTTCTGGGATTGTATGGATGAACTGGCGCCGTTTGGTTCCGAAGAAGGAGACGTTGCTTTGACTGACTTCCGGGAATGGCGGAGAGCCAACCGAACCACACCGTTAAGCGAATATTTGAAAACTGTGATCGCATCGCTGGGGAATATGACATTAGAAGATTATAATGAAGACCTGCTCGACAGGGACCAGATGAAATGTCAGCTGGAAGACCCCGCATTTAATCACGACTACTACATCTTTGCACTCGATACCACTATCATCGCCGCAGGATTTGGCCAGCTGGTAGACGAAGGAACTATAGACGCAGCGATCAGACCACTAATCAACATTGCACTCGAACGGCAAATTGCGTGGTCGTTGTTATCAGAAAGCTGCTCTTATGCTGAACAGCATATTGGTTATTTGAATATTATGCAACGCGCACTGGAAGAGATATAAAACCTTGCCTGCAACATAACAATGTTGCTGTAACGCTGAAGATGGTTACCGTTTGTTTGTTAGCTTACTTCGCATACGAAATGTCGTTACCTTGTAAACGCATAAGAATTCTAACACATGATCACACTCAACGATAAAACATACACTTGCCCGGTCGACGTTACACTTGGCTTTATCGGCGGTAAATGGAAACTGCTCATCCTTTTCCATCTCCACTATTTCACAAAAAAAAGCTACGCGGAAATCAGGGATAACCTGCCCGGCATTTCAGAGAAAATGTTGAGTCAGCAATTGAAAGAATTAGAAAGAGATCAACTGATCGAAAAACAGGTACTCTCTCAAAAGCCCTATAGGGTTGAATACCGTCTTACTACAGAAGGGAAATCGCTTTCTCCGTTATATGAATTCGCCAGCGAATGGGGAATTGCTTACCTGAAAAAATATGGTATCAATTATATACAGGATCAGCATTTGTATAAGTAGCTTCTTAATGATGCGCTGTCGTAATAATTTCCCGCTGCACACCCGGCAGTTCCATAATAAACTCCGCACCATAAGCGGTTCCCGGTGTTTGATAGCCCGCTTTCCACTGACCTTTGAAGATTTTTTGTACCATCAGCAAACAGCTTTGCATAGTAAGGGTATAACCATCCGGGCAATTTAATTTCACCGTCGCTTTTCTGCCGGTGGTATTATATACCTGCCCCCATACCAGGCTGTAAGCCTCGCTGCGCATGGCATCGGTAGGCCCCGCCGGGCGCCGGTCAATTTTCTTTTTGATAAAATTCCGCATCAGCGGCGTACGCAACAGCCAGTTGAATAAACCCTGTAATTTTAACAGGCGGTATACGTTGATGGAAATGGCGGTGTAAGAAGTGATATTGGGAATACGCGTACTGAAATAGGCGGTAGATACATCTCCCCAGGGAATGCTCATCGTGAAAAGTTTTTTGGCGCCAAAGTCAATCCATCGGCCCTGATGTCCGAGTGGCGCATGGATAATCCGGCCCCCTCTTCTGACTGCGCCCCCTTCACCCAGTTTATAGGCCATTGACATGGCTGTACCATGCGAAACACCCGCTCCCGATGCGGCAAATGCCAGTTTCAGATCGCTGGCATCGGGTATCAGTGTTTTTAATAACACCGCTATACAATCCGTTGGCACCACATCAAAGCCGGCTCCCGGTAACAACATAATACCGGCCGCTCTGGCGGCCTGGTCATATTCCCGCAGCATCTCAAAAACACCAATGTCTCCGTTGATATCCAGGTAGTGTGCACCCGCCTGTATACAAGCTTCTACCATAGGCCGGGCCGTTAAATGAAATGGACCAGCGGCATGAACCACCAGCTTTACTTCCTTTAGTGCCTGTACCAGGGCAGCGGTATCGTCCAGCGAAATCACCTTGTAAGGCAACCCCAGCCTGTTCGACAGCTCCTTCAAAGGAGCCTCTCTTCTGCCCGCGAGAATAGGTTGAAGATCATATTGCGCTGCATACCTGGCAATCAGTTCGCCGGTATATCCGTTAGCGCCGTAAAGCAGGAAGGAGTTTTGTTGCATCCCGGAAAATACGAAGAAACCGCGTGTAATGAGCGTCCGGCAGAAATAAAGTATTTTACGGAAGATGATAAGCAGGTACAGGCCTTTCTTTTCTGCAAATGAAATCCTATTTTGTATTAAACCTGTATACGCAATTATAAACCTGTAATTAAAACCCGCATTATGAAAATGCTATCTGTATGCTTTGCGCTGCTGCTTTCCTGCCTGGGAGTGCTGAAAGCGGAAGAATCGCCTGTCGGCGCCTGGAAGTCAGTATCGGGGGAAGTTACCTCTGTGTTGCTGATCACACCTACCTGGTTTACTGTTACCAATTACCAGGAGAAAAGTTTTATCGACAGCTACGGCGGTACCTGGAAACAGGGTGATGCCGGAGAAAGTAACATCACTATCTATTTTAATACTGCCAACCCCTCACAGGCAGGGCAAAATGCAAATGTACCCGTAAGCATCGAAAATGGCCACCTGGTAACCAGCAACCCTGGTGGTGGTAAACAGGAATGGACCCGCATCGACGACGGCGCCGGCGCACTCGCCGGTAACTGGCGCATCACCTCCCGGGAAACAGATGGTAAAATGAATCCTATTCCTTTAGGAGCAAGGAGAACATTGAAAATCCTCACCGGCACCCGCTTTCAATGGGTTGCTATTAACGTTGACTCCGGCGAATTTTTTGGCTCCGGCGGTGGTACCTATACTTTTGAAAATGGTACCTACACTGAAAAAATCGAATTTTTCTCCCGCGATAACTCAAGAGTAGGCGCGGTACTTTCTTTTAAAGGCACGGTTAATGGCAACGACTGGGATCATAGCGGACTTAGTTCCAAAGGCGATCCCATCCATGAAGTATGGAGCAAGGAATAACCAAAAAGCGATCAGCCGCTATTACCAGGTGCCCGGTAACAGCGGCTGATCGCTTTTATGATCGTTGTGAATAAATGTCAGATGGATACCATCTTCCTATTACCATCCTATACCGTAATCCTCTCCATGATTACTGCTGCCACCCCATAAACTACCATGTACCCGGTCTATAAAAATCGCATTTACAGGCCCGCTGGTACGTTCGCCAAAGCTGAGGTGATAACCCATTTGCTCCAGCGCTTTACGCGTTTTTTCGCTGGTATTATTGTTCAGCAGAATGCTTCCCGGACGCGGTTCCCGGTCTTTAATAGTAGTGCCCCCGAGCGATAACCACAACTGGTTGGTATTAATGTTAGCCGCTTCAGTGGCCTGTTGTACTGTCATCCCAAACTCCACCACATCCAGGAAAAACTGTAACAGGTTCTGATCCTGGGTATCGCCACCCTGCACACCGAAGCAAAGAAAAGGTTTACCTTCTTTCAGGGCAAGCGATGGCGTAAGCGTTACCCTGGGCCTTTTGCCCGGGGCAATCACATTGAACGGACACAACGCAGAATCCAGTACAAAGCTTTGCGCACGCTGACTCATACCTACACCCGTTTTGCCGGCAATGCAGGCTGGCAGCCATCCTCCGCTGGGCGTAACAGATACCACCCATCCTTCTTTATCAGCAGCTTCCACGCTGGTGGTACCTCTCCACAAACGATCCATATAGGCGCTGTCGGTTGTGTTGGAGGCGTATATATGATCAGGAGCAGCCTGCAAAGAAGCTATGCGCGTTTGTTCAGTATGGTATCCGCGGAAAGTGGTGGCATCATGTTTCGGCACAAATCCTCCGGGCTTACGGCCGCTGGTAGTATCTGTCAGCAACCGGCGCTCCTGCAGCAAATGCAGGTAGGGATTGGTTTTCCCTATATAAGGATAAGGATCACCAGGTCCGGCTCCGGCATCGTTTTGCGCGGTATTGATCTGTTTGGCCCTGGCTTTTGCATAGCCTTTATTCAGCAATCCCTTTATAGCAGGATTGGTGTTAAAGGCCGGATCTCCATAGTAAAAATCGCGGTCGGCAAAAGTGAGGTTCATGGTTTGATACAGCGTATGGATGTATTCGGTGGAATTATATCCCATCGCTTTCAGGTCAAAGTTTTCGAGGATATTAAGACTTTGCAGCAGCATCGGCCCCTGCGTCCATTCCCGGAGCTTATATACTTCTATGCCTTTATAATTTACATGCAGCGGTTCTTCTTCCACCGGTTTCCATTTGGCCAGGTCCTCCAGGGTAATCAGGCCGCCCTGTTCCTGGCAGCCGCGTACAAATTCCCGTGCAATATCGCCTTTGTAAAAACGGTCGTAAGCCGCCATAATTGCCTCTTTACGGCTTTTATGTTTACGCAGGGCGTCCTGTTCTGCATCCACCATTTTGGTGAGAGTGGCCAACAGATCTTTCTGCACAAAAATTTCACCCGCTTCCGGCGCTTCTCTTTTTTCGCCGGGATGCGTCAGGAAAACAGCCTTGCTATAAGGCCATTCTTTTATATATTTTTTGCCGCGTTCTATGCTGTTGGCGGTTTGTGCTTCTATCGGGTAACCGGCGGCCATTTCCATGGCAGGCGCCAGCACTTCTTTTAAAGAAAGGGTGCCATATTCGGCCAGCATGTAACAGAGTCCTCCGGCGGTACCGGGTGTTACAGCTGCCAGCGGACCATATTCCGGCGGAAAATCATATCCTTTGCCTTTATAAAAGGCAGGCGTGGCGCCGGTGGGCGCTACCCCCAATGCGTTGATGGCAATTACTTTCCCGTTCTTCGGATTGTAAATAAGGGCCTGCGTTTCACCGCCCCAGCTCAGCACATCCCACATGGTGCAGGTGGCTGCCAGCATGGCACAGGCAGCATCTACGGCATTACCACCCTTCTGGAAGGTCATGGCGCCGGCAGTAGCTGCCAGCGGTTTGCCGGTAACAGCCATCCAATTTTTACCATGTAACGGTGGCTTCTGCGTTTGCTGAGCCTGTGCAGCGGAAAAAGTACCCGATAATAAGGCGAGGATAAGTAAGCGTTTCATACAACTAATTTAAAGCATTATTTTAACCGTAGCCAGCAGCTGACCGGTATGCCGCATGGTATGTTCGGCTGCATGAAATAGCAGTCCCAGCACGGTAGAAGGCAGCTGCTTCCTGCCTACTCCCCGGAATTCAGTGAGGGTAGCTTCCGGGGTAATGGATAACTGCAACAGCGCTTTGTGTACCTGTGCATTGAAACGGTCGAGCAATTCGGGAAGCGTGTCTACCGGCTTTCCTTCGTTACTGAGGTAAGCCAGCTGCCCCGCTGTCAGCGCTTCCGCGCGGGCATAGGTCAACAACCGGTCCAGCACCCCACTGATATGCTGGAGGTGAAAGCCCGGTGAGGCCACGTTGGAAGGTCTTTCCCATAAACGAGCCTCCGGAAAATCCTGCATCAGGTCATTCACCTCCAGGTTAGCCTGCAATAAAGCATGGGCTACCGGCTGCAGTAATGCGGGTATATTGTCTACCGGCCCGCTCATCCAGTATTCAGTGGCCATTGTATGTTCTTTTAAGGATCTTATACTTCTACGGCATCATATACTACCACCTTTTCCCACAGATGCCCGCAGTTTTTAATAAACTCCATATGAATAGGGTGCGTTTGATATGTGGCCTGTCCTGCCAGGTCGCTGAAAAACATCAGTTCAGACACCGCCCAGCTGTTATCCACTACTTCCCGTTTTTCGGTACTCGCTACCACGCCTACACGCAATTCACGAATGGTTTCAATTTTGGAGAGCGTTTTTACACCGGCTATCAGCTTGTCGCGGTCTTCCTTGGAATCAGGGTTCTTCAGCCAGAAGAACACATGATGTACAATCGGGTATTTCTTATCCATATTTGTTGCGGGGATTGCTGCTGCAGCGGCTGTACCGGCGGCAAGCGCTGCTGCGGTTCCTAAAAATTTTCGTCTGTTTGAAGTGTTCATATCGGCCTGTTAAGGCGATGAAAATAATAAAGATCTGCGATTTATTATAATAATGCCTGTCAGCTGCACACTTATCTGTTGGTCTGTTAACTGCCGTTCCCCTGGCAACGGCTCATCCCCGGAATTGTGACAAACGGCAGCCGCAAATAGACTTTTTTCCTTTATTTCATACCGGATTCAGGTAGTTTCATCCCATTTTGTGTCTGCAAAAAGCGGCAAATGTTATTATTGCTGTAAATATTGCTCCCTATGAATCAATTTAAGAAGATTGAATTCGGCATCGTAACAAGCATTTTTATATTGCTCTTGTTTTCAGTACTGTATCCCAGTTTGATCTATAATGTGTTTGAACTGCAGGATATTTACGGAACAAAGTTCGCCCAGTATAACCAGGTCTTCGATTATTATATCCATTACCTCCTACCGGTAATGGGGCAGATGACGCTCGTATACGTAACGTTCCTGTTGGTGAATTTTATCATCGTACCTAAATTTCTTGAAAGGGATCGCTGGGTACTTGGAGTGCTGATGTTGCTGCCATTGGGGGTATTGTACTTCTTGATCACAATTGTATGTAACTCCTGGTACAATGGCTACCTGTTAGGCGTATACGATACGGTGCGCGGAGCACATATGCATTTTACCAAATCGGCTTTCATCACTACCGTGTTTTCCACAATTATGTATGTGGTGTATTATTATGCACGAAAAGTTTTTCTCCAGGAACTCTATTCCCGCTTCAATGTAGACATGCCTTTCCGGCAAATGATGATGGAGATCTTATGGGCTTCAGGGCTGTTTGTGGTGTTGTTCTGTTTATCGTTCAGCGATTCAAGAGACATGGCGCTGATGATCTTTTATTTTGGTCCTTCACAGATCGCCGTATTTTTCCTGTTGCGTTACAAAGTGTTTCCCGCTTTTGTGGATACACACCAGAATAAGGGTTTATTAATACGTGATCTGGCAATAACGATATTGAGCTGCGATATATTAATGGCGCTGATCGTCAGGGCACTGGTACACCAGCGTGGTGGATGGATCGCTGCGTTGACACTCAGTGGTATAGCCGTTTCAGTTGGACTGGTACTGCCTGCCTGCTGGTTCCTGTTCCGTTCCCGCAAAAAGCACCAGCAAACGGTAGTTACCCTGAAAAAAGCGTTGGGACGTTCTGCTGCCGACCTGGACTTTTTACGTTCCCAGATCAATCCGCATTTTTTGTTCAATGCACTGAATACGCTTTATGGCACTGCTTTGCAGGAAGAAGCTGCCCGCACCAGCGAAGGCATCCAGAAACTGGGCGATATGATGCGCTTTATGTTGCATGACAATCACCAGGAAAAGATACCGCTGGACAAAGAAGTGGCATACCTGCAAAATTATATTGCCTTGCAGCGGCTGCGCGTATTATCATCTCCCGATATCCTTATAGAAGTAAATGTAGACGAAAGCCAGTGCCAGCATGAAATAGCGCCGATGTTGCTGATCCCTTTTGTGGAAAATGCCTTTAAACATGGTATAAGTCTGCGGCATCGTTCCCGCATCGTGATTTCCCTGAGCTGCACGGCTGAACAAATCTTTTTTGATGTATACAACAGCGTACATCCGCGGCCGGAAAATGATCCGGAGCGGGAAGGAATGGGTATTGGGCTGAATAATGTAAAAGAGAGACTGGCACTATTATATCCGCGCCGTCATGAGCTGAGCATCCGCCAAACGGCAACAGAATTTTTTGTGCACCTGACTATTGATGTTAATAAAATTGATGTTAATAAATAACAAGATGAAGAAAGAAGAAGAGGCTACGATCGCTGCGCCCGATGGCATGACCCGCTTTTTATGGTGGCTCTCTGCTGCTGACGCAGATATATTAAAGGATTGTAAAACAGAAAAAGAACGCTATCGCATTATTGGTATATCCGTGCTCGTTACCTGGATGTTTGCCACGCTGGCCTGGGGATATTTCTTCTCTACTATTGTTAACGATGATATGGTGGTAGCCGGCCTGGCATTGTTTTTCGGCTTTGCTATTTTATCGGTTGACCGAACCCTTATTGCCGCCATGTCACGCGGCAATGGCGGTATAAAAGTGATGCCGGTTATTTTTCGTTTAGTCCTCGCCGTTACTATAGGATTGTTTATTTCACAACCGGTAGTATTGATGTTATTTAAGAAAGACATTGATGCACAACTGGAGCTGAGTAAACAAACCAAGCTCGATGCCTACCGTGACCAATTGGTAAAGCTCAATGCTGCGCAGAAAGCCGCATTGCAGCAATCTATGGACGAGGGTAAGCTGTTGTTGTCGCGCAAAGAAGCGGAACTGAAAGTGTATAAGGACAGCTACATCAAAGAAACAGATGGCACCGGGGGCTCCGGCAGAATAGGAGAGTCGGCCATTGCAAAGGTGAAGAAGCTGGCCTGGTTGAAATCGGAAGAAGAGCTGCTGGCCATGCAGCGGACCTGGGAGCCGCAGCAGCAACAGCTGCAGGCACAGATGGCCAAAATGCACAGTGTGGATAGTTTGAAAGAAACCGTTTATCTCAGTACGTTGACCAACGGTTTCCTGGCACAGGTAGAAGCATTGCACGAATTAACAGAAACCCATCCGCCGGTAAAACAACGTTACCGGCTTATTGTATTTATTATTACCCTGATAGAAGTAATGCCGTTGCTCAGTAAAATCCTGATGCCAAAAGGAGAATACGAAGAAAAGCTGGCTGCAGCCACCGCCCAGGGCGTAGCATCCGCACAACTGGAAACCGATGCCGGTAAAGCATTGCAGGAGCACTACCAGGCTGCTGCACTCCAGGCCGATAAGGAAACAGTGGATCATCTCTTTGCCGCTACCGGCAATATTCGCAAAGAGCAGGCAGATGCCCTGGTAAAAGAATGGCGCAACCGCGAACATAGCCAGTACCAGCATTTCTGGCAACAGGCTAAAAAATTGTTACTGGGTAAAATTATGTAAATCCCTATCTTGCTTACCGGTAAAAATAGCCATATGAAGCTGACTGCTATTGCAATAGATGATGAACCGGTGGCGCTGGCTGTTATAAAAAACCACGCTGCTATGGTCCCCTTTCTGGAAATGAAAGGCTTTTTCACCAACGCATTCGATGCCATCGATTTTTTAAGCAAAGAAAAAGTAGATCTCCTTTTTCTGGATATCAAAATGCCTGATATCTCCGGGCTGGACTTTTTGTCCAGCCTCCCTTACCCGCCTATGACGGTTTTCACCACCGCCTATTCCGAACATGCGGTGAAAAGTTTTGAGCTCGATGCCATCGACTACCTGCTGAAACCCTTTTCACTCATCCGTTTTATGAAGGCGTGTAATAAAGCCAATAACCTGCTACAGCTGAAGCAAAACGGTACGCCGGTCAGCAAAGAACAACCGGACTACATTTTTGTAAAAAGCGGGTATGAACAATTCCGTATTGTGTTGGAAGATATCCTTTACCTGGAAAGCGCTGGTAATTACGTAAACTTCATTCTCACCGACCGCAAACTTATTTCCCGCCTGTCTATGCAGGAGGCCGTAGATCTGCTGCCTATCGCCCTGTTCACCCGGGTACATCGTTCTTACATCGTTGCCAATAACAAAATTGAGCGGGCAGACCGGAACTCCCTGTACATCAAAAACATTCCTATTCCCGTTGGCGCGGCGTATGCACCGGCTATTGAGCGGATCCTCAATTTATAAATTTTGTCTTGTTCAGGATTATACTGATTTTGATGATTATACTGATTTTTTATTTCTGATTTTTTTGATTTAAAATGATTTTGGGAGATATAAGCGAAACTCGCGTATATCTTCCAGCATCTTTTTAAATCATTATAATCAAAAAAATAAAAAATCAGTATAATCATCAAAATCAGTATAATCCTGAACAAGACAATTTTTTTTGTTAAATTGGACCAATTGGTCTAATTTGGACAAGCAATGGGGAAAGCGGAAAAAACACGACAATTCATTATAGAAAAAGCGGCGCCTATTTTCAACAGGAAGGGGGTGGCCGGTACTTCCATCAGTGATATCCTGAAAGCCACGCGGCTGGCCAAAGGTGGCGTGTATGGCAACTTTTCCTCCAAGGAGGAAATCGTGATGGAAGTGTTTGACTACATCGCAGAGGAAGAGAAGTTACAGTTGAGAAAGGTAACCGCCACCGCTAATACTTCAGCAGGTAAATTTGAAGCCCTGTTTGAATATTACAGTACTTTCCCGAAAAACCAACGGGTGGCCGGTGGCTGTCCCATGCTTAATTTCGGGGCGGAAGCAGATGATACCAACCCCGGGCTGAAAAAGAAAGTGAGCGAATTGGTGCTCTATTATGAATCCCGCATTGCCAAAATGGTGCAGTATGGTAAAGACAACGGCGAATTCAAATCCGGATGGGATGAAAAAAAATTTGCCGTAAAAATGTTTACCATGCTGGAAGGAGCCATCCTGGTAAGTTGTGTGCTGGGACATAATAAACAAATGCTCGTAGTATTGGACGCTTTAAGGGAAGAAATCAAACATCACTCACTGTGATTTTTTTATTGCTAAAAAATAAACCAATCGGTCTAAAAATGCAACACCAGGTTTTACCATTGTCGCTGCGTATGGCAGGTGCAGTACTATCCGCCATGAGCCGCCCGTTTCCGGGAGCCACCGCCAGGTTGTTTTACCGCCTGTACTGTACACCGCCAGGGCTCAAGCTGCGGCCAACACATGAGCAGCTGCGCGACCAGGCAGTGCTGCAACTGCTCGAGGTGAGCAGCTATCCTTTTGATAACAGGCCATTAAAAGTTACTACCTATCGCTGGGGCAATACCGGTCCCAAAGTATTGTTACTGCATGGCTGGGGCGGCAGTCCTTTCCACTTCAAACAGCTTATTGCCATCTTGCTGGAAAACGGCTACCAGGTGGTGGCTTACGACGCGCCCGCCCACGGATCATCCGGTGGCAAACGCACCAACCTGGTGCAATGGATGCATGTACTGGAACAGGTGATCCGGCAAGAGGGACAGCTGCACGCCATCGTCGGACACTCCTTCGGCGCACTCAGCGCCGCACTGACGCTGTCGCGCAAGGAAGTAACCGTACCCAAACTGGTGCTCCTGGGCGCCGCATTAAGCGCCCCCGTGTTCTTCGATGAAACCCTGCGCCTTTTCCGCATCCACCCCGCCGTGATGCCTAAAGTACATGCACTGATCCGTCAGCGGCTGCGGGAAGACCTCACCGATATGGACATGCACCGCTACATCAATGGCATCAAAGCCAATAATATATGGATCGCCTACGATACCACCGATACCCTGGCCAAGTCCACAGAAATAGATGAATACCTGCAGTTGTACCCGTCTATACAATCGCTCCGCATCACGGGCGACGGCCATTTCAGGATCATGCGCGACGCAACTGTACTGACAGGTATGGTCCGATTCCTGTCTGCCTCCTGATATAAAATAAAAGTGCATACGTACCAAATCCGGGTTGTTTGTTTTATCTTGTGGGCTTCCCGTTAATTCGCTGGTGGTATGCATGGTATGACAGACAAAGAACTGGTTGTCCTGGTGCATTCGCAACCCCTGGAGGCGTTCCGGCTCATATACCAGAGGTATTGGGATCCGCTTTTTAATATCGCCTTTAAGAGACTGCAGGATGCCGAGGAAGCCCGTGATATGGTACAGGAAGTGTTTGTAACTGTGTGGGATCAGCGCGCACAGCTACAGCCGCGGGAGTCGCTGTTGCCCTACCTGCAGGTAATACTCCGGAACCGCATCTTTAATATGTACGCCCGCAACGAAGTAAAACTTCGCTACATCGTAGAAACACAATGGCAGGCCACCTTCGCCAACAACAATGCTTCCCAGCAACTCACCCTCAAAGAGCTGCAGCATATTGTCGACGATGCCATCGCCCAACTACCCCCACGCATGCAGGAAATATTTCTGCTCAACAGGGAAGAGCAACTGTCTCCGGCCGAAATCGCCGAACACCTGTCCCTCTCCGTTCAAACCGTAAAAAATCAATTACATCGCGCCACAGAAAAAATGCGCGAACACCTCCGCGGCAAAGTAGATCCAACACTCCTCGTTATCATCGTTTCTATACTCACCGGGAAATAGTGAGCCGGCTGTTTTTTTTTACAACCACTGGTACGATAGGGTTAGCTCCCTGTACTTATCCGTCAACCAGCCATTATGCTCAACCATCGGTATATTCGTTTTTTACTGCAAAAGCAGCTACAGGAAGGCCTCAGCGAGGAAGAAGAATTGTTTTTAGAGCAATGGTATCAAAGTCTGGATACCATGCCGGCAGAAATGCCGCCGGTCCAACAGCGGGCAGCTATGAAGGAAGATGGCTGGCAACAACTGGCGGCGATATACCAACAACCGGCACCGGTAAAGCATATCCGCCGCTGGCAGCGTATTGTATGGCCTGCCGCTGCCGCAGTACTGCTGTTGATTGGCCTGAAATTCTTCTGGCCCAAACCGCCTGCCCCTAAACCTGCTGCCTGGGTTTCACTGGAATGCCCCGTTGGGCAACGCCTGAAAATGATACTGCCGGATGGTTCCGCAGTATGGCTCAACAGCGGGTCCAGTGTGCAGTATAACCCCGACTTTGTACACCAGCGCGAATTCAGGGTCCGCGATGGGGAAGTGTTTTTTGATGTAGCCAAAGACGCTGTCCACCCCTTTATAGTAAATACAAAGAACCTGGCCATAAAGGTATTAGGTACCTCGTTTAACGTAGCCGCCTACACAAAACTAACACGGGAAAAAGTAACGGTAACCACCGGTAACGTACAGGTGCTCGATCAGCAGCAATGCAGCGTAATACTGGGAGCAGGCCAGGAAATAGTATACAATAGCGGCAAAACCACCTTCTCCACTCAAATGGTGGACGCCGCACAATCCAACAGCTGGCGTAACGGAGATATATACCTCACAAACGTAACACTCGAAGAACTGGCCCTGAAACTGGAAAACATCTATGGTTACGAAATCATATTTACCAACAGTAAAATGAAACACTGTATCAATAGCCTCCATTTTAACGAAAAAGAACCTGTCACAAAGGTGCTGGACCTCTTAAAACTGATCGATAAGATTACCTATACCATTCAAAACCGAAAAATTATTATCAGCGGTCAGCCTTGCTGATAACGGCGATTTAATATTCAAATCAAATACCATCTATTTATGAACAATGGATTTCTACCAACCAACATCTACCGGCAAAAATGGGTGAAAATAATGTTGCTATGCGGACTGCTATGTTCGGCCGCTCAGCTGCAAACTTATGCCCAGTCGTATTTGCAGAAACAAACCACCATTAACTTCAGCTACGAAACAGTTGCTTCCTGTCTGAAAAAGCTGCAGATAAAAAGCGCTGTTAATATCTCTTATAATGAAAGTGATGTAAAAAAATATTCTGTCAACACGCTTACCTTCACGGATGCCGGGATCACCGCAATCCTGGATCAGCTACTGAAAAATACTGACCTGCAATACCGTACCATGAATGATGGTATCGTTATTTTCCTGAAAGCCGACATCGCTGCCAACGCCGCCATGCGAACCATTTCCGGAACAGTTAACAATTCAAAGGAAAAAGCACCGGTGCCAGGCGCTTCTATACTGGTAAAGGGTACTACCCGCGGTACCGCTACCAACGAAAATGGTGAGTTTACTATCAAAGTACCCGCTGATAAAAATATCCTCGTCGTTTCTGCTATCGGTATGCTATCACGCGAACTGGTGATCACCGGCGAAACGATGAACGTACAATTGTCAGAAGATGCCAGAACGCTGGGAAGCATAGTGGTAGTAGGTTACGGACAGGTGAATAAAAGTGACCTCACCGGTTCCGTATCCTCCATAAAAACCGATGACCTGAAAAAAATGAACAGCACCTCCTTCGATGCGGCCCTCGCTGGTCGTACAGCTGGTGTGAATGCGGTAAAAGCAACCGGCGCTCCCGGCGCAGTAGCGTCTATCCGTATCCGTGGCGGTACCTCCGTATATGGTAACAACGAACCTCTTTATGTTATTGACGGAGTGCCTGTGGAAATAGGCAACGGGCAGGGCAATGCACAATACGCCAACGATGTTTACAGGCAGATATCCCCGCTGGCCAGCATCAACCCTGAAGATATTGAAAGCATGGACATCCTCAAAGATGCCTCTGCTGCTGCGATTTATGGCTCCCGCGCCGCCAACGGCGTAGTGATCATCACTACCAAAAGAGGCCGCTCCGGACCCAAAGCGGATATCTCTGTTGGCTATACGGCATCCGCAGAAAATTTTGCAAAAAAATATACCATGCTCAATGGGCCGGAGTTCCTGCAGGTAATGCAAACCGCCTATAAGAATGCCGACAGGCCAACACCAAAGGATTCGGTGCTATATCCCGGGGCCAGCACCGATTGGCAACACCTGCTTACCCGCACAGCCATGACTAACAACATATACCTGAATATCAACGGTGGCTCGAACAATGGAAACACACTGTACTCTGTTTCCGGTAGTGTTACCGACCAGGCAGGCGTTATCAAAAAAACAGGCTTTAAACGCTATAACCTGAGAAGCCGGCTGGAAACTACGCTGTTCGACCGTTTACGCCTCGGTACAAACATAAACTATTCCATCATGGAAACTACTGCAGGTAACACCTATTACAACGTAACCCGTTATCGCCCCGATATTCCGCCATATGACAGCCTGGGCAGGTATGGTACTACTCCCGACAGCTCACAGGCCAACCCCGTGTCACAGCTGAACCGCACCAACCGCCAGCGGAGCCAGAACATGATGATGTCATTTTTTGCAGAAGTGGAAATACTGAAAGGATTAAGATGGCGGTCCGACCTCTCTTATAATATTATAAAGGGAGATATGTTAAACTATACCCCTTCCTCTGATGTATTCGAAATACGGAACGGTCGTACAGGCTCCAGGGAAGATTATATCAACAACAGTAGCTCACGCATTTTTGATAATACCTTGTCTTACCTGAAAAGCATCGGTAGCCATAATTTAAATACCGTAGCGGGCATGTCGTTCCAGCAAAGCAAGACCGACTTTACCAACATCAAATCCAATAACTTTTCAGACGATGAGTCGCTGAATCACCTCGGTGGCGCCAGCATTCTCAATACCTGGACCAGTGGCGGCACCATCAGCGGGTTGCAATCGTATTTCCTCCGCGTCAACTATAATTTCGCCGGTAAGTACTATTTCACCTTTACAGGCCGTGCGGATGAATCAACTAAATTTTCACCGGGCAACCGCTGGGCATTCTTCCCATCTGCAGCACTGGCCTATCGCTTATCAGAAGCCGGATTTATGAAGTCCGTTTCCTGGCTGGAAGATCTTAAACTGCGTGTATCCTTAGGAAAAACAGGTAGTGCTAATTTCTCTGACTTCCAGTATACCACTTTGTTCACCTCCGGTAGTTTTTATGCCCGGAAAAATGGTATGACCGTTAATGATGTGCCTAATCCTGATATCCGCTGGGAGTCTACCAACCAGCTCGATGCGGCGATGGACTTCTCCATGTTTAAAAGCAAATTGAGAGGCACGATCGGCTATTTCCGAAAGTTTACCCGCGATATGATCCTGTACCGCAACATCACCATGGAAACCGGTGCACGCCATCAATACTATAACGTAGGCGATTTCTCCAACCGCGGCTGGGAAGTGCAGATCGGAAGCGATGTGATCCGTCGTAGAAATTTCAGTTATATCACCGACGTAAATATTACCCGTATCCGCAGCCGCGTGGAAAAACTCAATGGTGGTTTTGACCTGGCAGGAGTGTTGGTGGAAGGACAAAGCATGGGATACTTTGAAGGATACAAAACAGCCGGCATCTTCCAGTCTCAACAAGAAATCGATGACCTCAATAAAACGGCACCGGAAGGCTTTTACCAGTCGGCTAAAACCGCTCCCGGCGATCTCAAATTTGTGGATGTAAATGGCGACGGACGCATCACGGATGCCGACCGTGGTATCATCGGTAAAGCGGAGCCTGATTTTTATGGCGGCTGGAATAACATTGTAAGGATTGGTAAATGGGAAATTACCGCATTCTTCAACTTCAGCATCGGTAATTCCCTGTATAACAATGGACGTAAAACCGTTATGTTGTTCACCAACAATACTGCCAACTATGCGCGCGATATATTAACCAACACCTGGTCTGCATCCAACAAGAGCGGCAGTTTGCCCCGCCTCGTGAATGGTGATCCTAACGACAACGGACGCGATTCAGATTTCTTCATCGAAAAAGCAGGGTTCTTTAAACTTAAAAATTTACAGATCGCTTACCTCTTTAATACACCGGCATTGAACCGGGTGCGCATCAGCAATATCCGTGTATTCGTAACCGGTGGTAACCTGTTCACGTTTACGCCGTATAAAGGACTGGACCCGGAAGTGAACACTGCTCCTGCCAGCAATTTCACACAAGGATATGATTCCAATATCTATCCGCTGACCCGCTCATTTACCGCAGGTATTAACGTTAATCTGTAAACGAAAAAATCATGAAACACTATATTATAGCCTTTATCACCACCTCTTTTTTATTTGCTTCCTGTAAGCTGGTAAACGTTACCGACGTATCGCCGGTGAATCAGCTCGAAGATGCCAACGGCATTACCTCTGTAGAAAAAGCACAAAGCGCCTTGTATGGCACCTATGGTATCCTGAATGGCAATACGCTGGCATTTAATTACTACATGCCTGCAGCCGCCAGCCTTATGGGATTAACCATGGACCCCGTACAGGACGGTTTTGGTTATGCCAATAATAACCCGGCTACCAACCACTACTGGCTGGAAAATATGTATGCCGGCGGTTATAAAATGATCAATATGAGTAATCATATTATCAGCAAAACGACCGCTCTGGGTGGCGATGATCCGCGTAAGAAAAGGATCATTGGCGAAGCAAAATACCTGCGCGCCATGAGCTATTTCTACCTGCTGCGTTTATTCGGAGAGTTTTATGATACTACGTCCAACTATGGATTGGTACTGCGGCTCGACCCGGTAAAGGATGCAGAAGTATTCCCCCGCTCCGGTGTAAGGGCTACCTACGATGTGATCAACAAAGACCTGGACGAAGCTATCCTGGAAACAAGTGATTTTACCAGTACTTTTTATGCATCGAAAATTGCGGCGAGGGCATTGAAGTCAAAAGTGCTACTCTATCAGCAACGCTATGCAGAAGCCGCTGCCATGGCTAAACAGGTGACAACGAGCGGTCAGCGTAACCTGGAAGATACTTTCAAAACGGTCTTCTCAAAAAAAATAAGAGATACCAGGGAAGTAATTTTTCAGACACCTTTTGACGCCGGTACCAATATCAACAACAAGTGCTATGCGTTCAATGCCTGGTTTACTCCTTCTGCCTACTACATCAATTTTATGAAAGGTGATGCACGTGAATCGATGGCTATCAGGGTAACAGGAACGCGCATACGAAATGGTAAATTTATTGCCGGTCAGGTAGATGGCGCACCTTCCAACTCCGATACCGAATATTTTATCCGTCTCGCGGAAATTTACCTGGTACAGGCGGAAGCCATTGTGAGAAGTGGCGGCTCGCTGGCAGAAGCCAGGCAAGCGCTGAATATAATAAGAAAACGTGCACTGATGCCGGATATCACCCTCGACGACAAAGCCGGTTTACTGAATGCCATCAGGGAAGAAAAGATCAGGGAACTTGGTGCAGAAAGCGGAGAAGAATGGTATGACCTGGTAAGATATGCCAGCAAAGGGGAGCTGGATATAAAAACATTTAAGCCGGATTTTATGGGGAAGCAAAGATATATTCTGCCTATCCCATTAAATTCAATACAAGCCTCCGGTAAAATAGTAGAACAGAATCCCGGATTTTAATAATAGAATGTATGAAGAAGAAATTATGGTCAAAGGTGCTGTCGGTAGGCATGCTGCTCAGCACCTGCTTTACACTCCAGGCACAGCAAAGCGAAACAGGCATCGTTTTCCGGAAAGATGCTTTTGCAGAAGTATTAAAGGAAAGTGCCCGTACCGGTAAACTGTTGTTTGTAGACTGCTATACCAGCTGGTGCTCACCCTGTAAATGGATGGAAAAAAACGTATTTGTAAACGATACGGTTGCTGCTTATTACAATACTACTTTCATCAATTACAAAATTGATATGGAGAAAGGAGAGGGGCCTGCACTGCGGCAACGCTACCAGGTACAGTCATTTCCTACCTACCTGTTCTTAAACAGCAAGGGTGAGGTGGTACACAAAGCCGCTTCCCGTATGGAGATGACGGAGTTCGTGGACGAAGGAAAGAAAGCAATGGATCCTAAACGCTCCCTGGCAGCTATGGAACGTGCCTTTAACAACGGGCAGCGCAGCAAGGAAAACCTGCTGTCTTATGCACTGGCTTTGCAGAAAAGTGATCGTATCAAAAGCGATACGGTAGCCAGGATGCTGATGGATCAGTTAACGGAGGCCGATTTGCAGGCGCCGTTGGGATGGCAGGTGATACAAACTTTCGTATGGGACGAAAACGACAAGCTGGGTAAATATTTTATTGCTCACGCAGATGAATACACGAAAAAGTACGGCACTGCGGCCACCGGGAAAGTACAGGATCGCCTGCTGAGTACGGCGCTGTATGGATTGATCCGCAAAAAGGATAGCGCCGCTTTCTTCACCCGCCTTGCTCCTTGGCAGCAGTCGCAGGATGCCAACGTACAGCGAAAAGCCGTGATGATGGAAGCAGAGTACTACGTGACTACGGCGGATGTTAAAAACTTTGTTCGCGTAACCGATAAAGGCTTACAGGGAGTGATGCAACAGGACGATGCAGGACTGAGCTTCCTGGCGCGTCACAGCCAATACGTGGCGGCCGGCAACAAAGGATTCCTGCAGCAGGCCTATAAGCTGGCCAAACGCGCAGTGCTCATCGCACCTAAGGAATACAGTAACCAGGGCACCCTGGCCAGGATATGCCAGGAGCTGGGCAACAAGCCCGAGGCATTGGAGGCAGCGGAAGCTGCCTACCAGCTGTCGCTGCTCGAAACGTCTAAAATCCAGAAAATAGCGCAAAAAGAACTGGATGAAATAAAACAGATGAAATAAAATCCGGACCTTCGGTGACAGCACTTTATATATGCCCAGGTATATTACGGTTACGTCACTGCTCAATAAAACAAAGAAACGGGACCCCTGGTTCCTGGATGATTATACCATCAATCCCTACAGCGGTTGTGCATTTAATTGCCTGTACTGTTATATACGCGGTAGCAAATACGGTATCAACCTGGCCGAAAAGTTGTCGGTGAAGGAAAATGCTTTAGCCATTCTTCGCCGGCAACTGGCCGCCAGAGCGCGCAAGCAGCAACAGGGTGTTGTGGTGTTATCTTCCGTAACAGATGCCTATCTTCCCCTGGAGGAAAAGGAAATGCTGACAAGAGGTATCCTGGAGCTGCTGCTGGAATATCGCTTCCCGGTGCATATCATCACCAAATCTCCGCTGGTGCTCCGCGACCTGGACTTACTCCAACGCATCAACGAAAACGCCCTGTTACCCCCCGATATGACCGGATACCGGCATAAGGCATTCATCACCTTTTCTTTCAGCACTACTGACCGGGTAACCGGCAAACAGTTTGAACCCGGCGCCCCCGATCCGGCGGAGCGGCTGCTGGCCATGAAAGCCTGCGCAGCAGCCGGTATGATGACCGGTGTAAGTTTAATGCCCCTGCTACCTTTTATCACCGATGTGCCGGAACAACTGGCACGCATGTACGCAGCTTTTCACGAACATGGCGCGCGTTATGTTTTCCCTGCTTCCATTACGCTATGGGGCGATACCGCTGCCGACAGCAAGCAGCTCATATTACAAGCCATACAGCAATATTATCCGCATTTGCTGGATAGTTATCAACGCCTGTTTGCCCGCAGCGTTGGTGTTCCTGCTGCCTACAACACGGCGTTGCAGGCGGCCGCAGCCAGGGAGGCAGCCAGTTATGGACTACCTGCCCGTATTCCTTTTGAGTAGATAATCACAAAATTTTATGCGTGTAAACTTGCTTTCCCCCCTGTAAAAGAATATTTTAGAAGAGTGAATTTTAAAACCCACGTATATGAGTAATGTAAACAACCGCAGACAATTCCTGCGTCAAATGGGATTGTACACCATGGGAATGGGGATATTGCCCGCTGTACTGGCTGCCTGCAATGAAGGTAAATCGACCCGCAAAGAAGAGAAAGACAGCTCGGCAACACCCGCTGCCAGCTCATCAGAAGACATTGCCAGCGAACTTTTTTTTAAAATCTCCCTCGCGGAGTGGTCGTTCCACAAAGCATTGTTTGCCGGTAAAATGAATCACCTTGACTTCGCCTCCCGTGCAAAGAACGAATTCGGTATCCAGGGTATCGAATATGTTAACCAGTTCTTTAAAGACAAGGCAAAGGATCAGTCCTATCTCGGCGAAATGAAGAAACGCGCCGACGACCTGGGTGTGCGCAGCGTACTTATCATGTGCGATGGAGAAGGCGAAATGGGTGACCAGGACGCGAAAAAGAGATTGCAAGCTGTAGAAAATCATTATAAATGGGTAGAAGCTGCCGCCTTCCTGGGATGCCATTCTATCCGCGTAAACGCCGCCGGAGAAGGTAAACCCGAAGACGTAGCCAAAGCCGCTGCCGAATCATTAACAAAACTGGCCACCTTTGGCAAGGAACATAATATCGGTGTGATCGTGGAAAACCACGGTGGTATGTCGTCTAACGGCAAATGGCTGAACGGTATCATGAAAACGGTGAACATGCCCAACTGCGGTACATTACCAGACCTGGGCAATTTCTGTATCAAAAGAAGCAAACCGGAAAATAACACCCCGGAAGCCTGGGCAAAAACTACCTGCCTGGAAGAATACGACCGCTATGAAGGTGTAACGGAACTTATGCCTTTTGCCAAAGGTGTAAGCGCTAAAACCTACGATTTCGATGCCGCCGGTAATGAAACCACCATCGACTATAAACGCGCACTTACTATCGTAAAAAATGCCGGCTTTACCGGCTTTATGGGCATCGAGTACGAGGGCGAACGGCTGTCGGAAGAAGAAGGAATAAAGAAAACAAAGGAGCTGCTGCTGAAAATCGGAGCAGGACTGTAACGTTAACAGCTTTTAGCCATTAGCTTTTAGTTAATGGCTAAAAGCTAAATGCTGTTTTCAGGAACCTCACTGTCTCCCCATAGGCATCCTCCGTAGCAACGCTGTCGAAAACGGGATTGCTGGGATTGGCAAAACCATGATCTGCATCATAACGTTTAACCGTTAACGTTTTTCCCGCAGCCTGCATATTTTTTTGAAATTCATCTACGATCGCAGGCGTAATGCCCTTGTCACGGTTGGCAAAGATGCCCAATACCGGCGCCTGTAAAGTACGTAGTGCAGTCAGTTCTTTTTCGGGCATGCCGTAGTACATCACTACGCCCACATTTTGGGCACCTTCCTGCAATCCTGACTGCAAGGATAAGCCACCACCAAAACACCAGCCTACAGAGGCTATTTTTGCCGATTTTCCGGCATAGCCGATGGCGCCCTGTATAATTGCTTTTAACCGTTTCCCGGAAACACTTTGTACCAGTTTGGCAGCGTCTTCCCGGTTGGTGGCAATTTTCTGATCGTAGAGGTCTACTGCCAGCACATTTACCTTTCCTCCCAGGTCGGTATACAGTTTTTCAGATTGTTTTTTGATGTAGCCGTTAAGACCATACCATTCCTGGTACACAAAAAGATATTGATCAGAAGGGACTTTGGCTTTGAACAGAAAACCATGCGCGGGTGTTCCATCAGGCGCATCAAAAGTAACCGCCGTACCAATATTGCCCTGGTAGCTATATGGCAACGGATCTTTATGCGCCATACGGAAGTCTTCCCGGCTGGTCAACGAAGCGAATTCAGCAACCGCATCTGTATGACAGCAGGGAGCTGTTTGAGCAAAAGCACTCACAGCCATGAAAAGCAGGCTGGTCACAAAGGATAGCTTTTTCATAACAGTATATTTTGGTACAGAAAAGTTACGAATTTCTTTGGAGCGGCTTTTGTAAAAAAAAGTACATGGATCTTCAATCAGGTTACCCTTATTCACTGATACGTAACGGGCTTCCTTTCAATTATCCATGGCTGGAAGCAGATATTCGTACGCACGTGGCAGTTATTGGCGGCGGTATTTCAGGCGCATTAACCGCCCATGCTTTGACAAAAGCCGGTATTCCCAATGTAGTGGCAGATGCGCGTACCATTGGTTTGGGTAGTACAGCTGCCAGTACCTCGCTGTTACAATATGAAATAGATACGCCCTTATACGCGTTGCAGCAAAAAGCAGGAGTAGCCAATGCCAACCGGGCATATGAATTGTGCGCTGCTTCTATCGGTGAACTGGAAAGCATTTGTAAAACATTACGGTTCCCACATTTTGAAAAAAAGCAAAGCCTTTACCTGGCCTCCTGGCACAAAGATGTGGCAAACCTGTCAAAAGAATACCAGGCACGCAAAGCACTGGGACTGAAAGTTGAATGGTGGGACGATGCCAGGGTGTTTGCTAATATGGGGTTTTCTGCGCCCGCTGCCATTTACTCTCATACGGCTGCCCAAACAGATGCCTACCTGCTTACACATGCCTTGCATCAGTTTAACATCCGGCATGGCGCCGGAGTATATGATCGTACTCCTGTGGTGGATGTGGAATGCAGACGAGATGGCGTAATACTGAAAACCTTCCACGGACAACACATTCGTGCCCGTTATCTCGTAATTGCTACCGGTTATGAAGTACTGCAGTATCTAAAACAACCATTATTGAAACTAAATAGTACCTACGCGGTAGCAAGTGAGCCGAACCACGCGGTGGAACAGTGGTTCCGGGATTGCCTGATCTGGGAAACAAAAAGTCCCTACCTCTACATGCGCGTTACCAGTGATCACCGCGTGATAGTAGGTGGAAGGGACGAACCTTATTATAATCCCGCCCGCCGCGATAAACTGATCCATCGTAAGGCTGTTGCGCTGGAAAGAGACCTGCGCAGGAAATTTCCTGATCTCCGCTTTCTACCGGAGTTCAGGTGGACAGGCACCTTTGGCAGCACGGTAGACGGGCTTCCTTTTATCGACGCTTTTGCGCCTATGCCACATACTTTTTTTGCGCTGGGATTTGGCGGCAATGGGATCACTTTCAGCCAGATGGCCGCCAACATCATCACGGACCTGGTTCAGGGAAAGAAAAACCGCGATGCCGCTATTTTTTCATTTAACAGGAAAATAAATAAATAACAACGGCAACAGTTACGCTAAAAAATAATCACTGCTTTATTATCGCTGATTTTATATTTGAAATGCTGCTGTTCTCCGATGTTACGCAATACTTCGTCCAGGGTAGCATGATAAAAATGCGCATCAGTGATCACAGGTGCGCGGGACGCATCTCCCTTCATTTCTACTTCCACACCAAACCACTCTTCCAGTACCCTGCCCAGTGCCATTGGATTGGCGTTGGTAATGTGTAAGGTATCAGATAACCAGGTTTCCAGTTCTTCCGGATGGTAGGTTTCTTTTTCCATCAGGTCTATTTCATTATTGGCGAGGATCATTTGTCCGCGTTCCAGTATTTCCGGCTGGTTATCGGTAGCAGAATGATAGGATTTGCCTACGCGGATTTTCCCGGTGAGCAGGTATACAGTGGCGCCATGCTGACTGGCAAAGGAGCGCATTTTAAAAGAAGTGCCTAACACGGTTGCCCTCAGCTTATCGCTGGTAACGGTAAAGGTATCAGTGGCCGGGGTAACGCTGAAAAATGCATCGCCATCCAGTATCACGGCACGGTTTCCCTGCAGGTAGTTTTCCGGTACCTGCAGCTCGGAAGCCGAATTGAGGATCACCCGGGAGCTGTCCGGCAAAGTAACCGGGGTGCGCTGACCAGTTGTACCTTTATAGCTGGTATATTTAACGCCCGGCGTTTGCAGGTTAACCGATGTATGTTCCGGCGCCTTGGGCTGGCAGCCGGCAAATACCATCCCTCCCAGTATCAGCAGCGTTAATGTCTTTTGCCATGTGGCATTGCGGGAGATAGTATCAGATTTAAATTGCATATTCCGGGAATTTTGTATGTAACAGAAAAATCCTAAAAGTAATAAAATAAACAGCGGTAAATAAGAGGGGCTAAACAATTTATGAGAAGCAATAGACAATATCTGATAACGCTGTTAAAAAGATATGCTGATATTATAATGATTTTTGTTTAGAAGCAGGACGCACCCTAACTTTGCGGCCCATGGAAAAGCAGCTACCTTTATCGTTTGATAATACGGCTATTGCGTTTGAGGCAAAGACCGACAAAGCACTGAAAAAAGCCAACTTTCTCTTTAGCAATATCGGGAAACCCTGGTTGGTAAAATTCGGTTCAGTGATGACTCCCATCGCCTTTAAACTGGGACTACCTGTTAAAGGGATTATCAAAAGCACTATTTTCTCACAATTCTGCGGAGGGGAAACCCTGGAGGAAGCGGCTACCACTGCATTACAGCTGGGTAACTATCATGTGGGCGTGGCATTGGATTATGGCGTGGAGGCAATGGAAGGAGAGCATAGTTATGATGACGCAGTACCCGAATTTATCCGCGCTATTCAATATGCTGCCTCCAGACCGGATATTCCTTTTATTGCCATTAAAATAACCGGTTTTGCACGTTTTGAGTTACTGGAGAAGATACACCGCAAAGAAACTTTATCTGCCGCAGAACAAGCCGAATTTACCCGTGTACGCAACCGTATTTTTTCCATTGCGGAAGCCGGCGCCCATCATAGTGTCGCTATCCTGGTAGATGCTGAAGAATCGTGGATACAGAATCCCGTAGATGATCTCACCGACGAGATGATGTCATTATTCAACAAAGAAAAAGTGATTGTATACAATACATTCCAGATGTATTGCCACGATCGCTACGCCTTCCTGCAAACCTCCCTGCAAAAAGCAGAAAAAGCAGGCTACCTGCTCGGCGCCAAACTGGTACGCGGCGCTTACATGGAAAAGGAAAATAAACGCGCTGCGGAAAATAATTATCCTACACCGATACAACCCAGCAAAGAAGCCACTGACAAAGACTACGACGCTGCGGTAACATTTTGCCTGAACCACCTCGATAAACTCGCAGTATTCATAGGCACCCATAATGAAAACAGTTGTATGCTGGCTGCCCGCATGCTGGATCAAAAAGATTTACCACATAACCATCCGCATGTAAGCTTCTCCCAGCTGCTGGGAATGAGCGATAACATCACCTTTAACCTGGCACATGCCGGTTATAATGTAAGCAAATACCTGCCCTATGGCCCGGTAAAGGAAGTAATGCCTTATCTGCTCCGCAGGGCACAGGAAAATACATCCATCGCCGGACAAATGGGTCGTGAGCTCGCTCTTATCAGGAAGGAAATGAAGAGAAGGGGAATCGCGAATTAACCCCTTAATGCAACGGGGATTGTCTTGTCCAGGATTATACTGATTTTGCTGATTATACTGATTTTTTATTTTTGATTAACTGATTATGGGAGATCTAAGCGGATAAAAAATTCGCTTAGATCTCCCATAATCAGTTTAAAATCCTGTTAAATAAAAATCAGTATAATCAGCAAAATCAGTATAATCCTGGACAAGACATTTGCTGATTAAATATTACTTTCATTCTGAGGCAACGGATACTTAGTCCATACATCATCATCCACCCTGTCTTTAGGCAATGTATTCAGCAGGTTATACCTTCTCAGATCAATCCAGCGATGCCCCTCCATAAACAGGGAATAACGCCTTTCATACAGCATCTCCGTAATGAGTGCCGCCTGGGTTGTTAGCCCGGCATATGGGGGAAGGTTATGCGACAGGCGGATCCTGTTCAGGGCTACAATTGCATCCGGAAGAGCGTTGAGCTGAATTTTGGCTTCTGCATAGATCAGGATCAGTTCCTCATTGCGGATAATGCTGATAGGAGCATTCAATGAACCCCAGATAATCACATCGCGGTTGCCGGTTAAACCACCCTGGCTGGCGGAAGAAGTGCGGAGGGCTGTTTTGGCCAAACGGTTGTCGCCTGCAAGCATATCGGTCACAAAAGTAGGATGTGATACCCTTACCTCACCATTACCATTAGGCGCCAGGAACAAGGTGTTGGCCAGGTCGCCGCCGTTGGTGGAAAAGGCGTGGGAAACGCCTTTATTCAGATCGCCGTTCAGATCAAAAAAGGATTCATTTAATGCAGTGAGTGCCGACGCCCATTGTTGGCGGTAAATATACACCCTCGCTGCAATGGCGCGGTTGAACTTCAGCAGCCCGGCCGCATCCTTGAATCCAAGAAATCCATCCGATAACGGAAAGATCACTTCCGATCCGGTCAGATCCGCTTTTCCATCGTTGAGGAATTTTAATACAGAATCCATTACCACTGCAGGATCAGTGACTACACCACCCAGCGTGCCACCGTTAGCTACCGGTATTCGTGCACCATTGGTATTGGTCATGTTGATATTCAGCAGCAACTGGTATCCGATCAGCGTTTTGGCAAAACCGTTAAAGGCTTTCTTTTGCTGATCAGAAGCCACTTCTGTGCGGGTGTTTTTAATGGCATCCAGCAGGATAAAACATTGTCTGCTTACCTGGTACCGTGCCGCCCATGGATTAGTAAGATAGAAGGTATTGTTATCCAATTGCTTGGTACCACCGCCTAACAGATCAGTAGTGTAGCGGGGTTCTGCACTGGAAAAACGATAAATTTCCCTGCCTATAATACCCGTGCCATCAATATAAACAGCAAGGGAATTACGCATGCCGGATTCAGCGCCGGTTACCAGGTTAAATAAATCACTTCTCGACGGATCCTTTGTAATACCGTCTACAACTGGTGTATTAAGACTGTTGATTTCTCCCTTCTGACAAGCATTAATTACCAGCAGCGAAACAACAACAGCTATCGTTGATATATACTTTTTCATATTGAATGATTTTAGCAGAGAGAAAATGATCAGAAATCTATACCAACATGGAAGCTGGCTCTTTTGGATGCCGGGAAAGGCGTCACATCCACACCCGTCGATAACCCGATACTACCACGGCTTTGAGAGGTAGTAATGGTGTTACTGCCGAAGTTGGATACTTCCGGATCATAACCCACATACTTGGTCCAGGTAAAGAAGTTATTGGCAGATACACCTACGCGTATAGCCTTCACACTTTTTGTATTTTTTAGAGGTACACTGTAATACAGGCCTATCTCACGGATACGCACATACGAAGCATCCTGCACATAGATGGAAGCATCGCCGGCTCCCGGGCGGAAAGCGCCGGCCTTGGTGCCACTGATCATGTCATCATAGTCAAAGGAAGTGGCGCCCAGATCGGTGAGCAGCTGGGTAAGATTGATATTGTCTCCGCCTTTTTTCCAATGGATCAGGAACCGGAGGGAGAAGTTTTTAAATAGTGTCACTTCATTAAAGAAGCTCATCTGGAATTTTGGTTCTGCATCGCCGATCAGCTTCAGATCACTACCCACGGTGCCTTTGATCTGTGTGGCAGGTGCGCCTTCTTCGAGGTAAAATGTTCCCAGCGAGTTACCAAACGCGCCGATGGCATAAGGAGGTATCAGCAGTTTGGTTACTTTGGAACGGTTAAACCAGAAGTTGATGGAGCTGTTCCATCGGAAGCTGGCCGTGTTTACCGGGATAAGGTTCAATCCCAGCTCAAGCCCCTGGTTTTTCAGGTCGCCACTGTTTTTCCATTCGTTGGCATAACCGGAAGAAGCGGGCAACGCATGGCGCAGCAATACGTCATAAATGTTTTTATTGTAGTAAGTGGCCTCGAGGCTCACACGGCCGTTCAATACACTGATATCAAGCCCTGTCTCAAATTCTGCCTGACGTTCCGGTTTGATATCCGGGTTTCCCTGCAGGTTATCCACCAGTACGCCGGGGAAGCCGCCGATGTTGCTGCCCAGCATACCAGTAAACTTACTGCCATAAGGCGGTACGTTACCAGACTGGCCATAGGCTGCACGTATCTTGAGGTTGTCAATGCTGGAAATATTCCAGAACTTCATTTTGGTAAGGTTCCAGGAAAAGGAGCCTTTGGGAAACACATAATATTTTTGAAAGTCACCGTTGTTGGTAGACCGGTCAAAACGCACGCCGCCACTGATGGTCAGCGCGTCCATCAGGGAGAGATCTTCCTGTATAAAAATACCGTTGTCACGGAATTTCTGCCGGAACTGGCGGGTGGTAGTATTAGCGCTGGCATCCAGGTTACTCTGGCCGGATACCAGGTTGGTAGCACTGGTAACAATATTGTCCATGAAACCGGTTTCCAGCGTGGCGCCGACGGTACTGGTTAAGCTGAGATTGGGATTAGGGGTAAAGTTGTTTACCACAAATCCGGCAATATTAGTGTTGGTATTGTTAGTGTTTCCCTGGATGGAGTTACCCTGCAGGCCGTTTTCTTCAAACTGCAGATTGCGTGGAAACAGGGCTGCTGTTTTGTAGTTAAAATAGTCGATACCACCACGGCCAATTAACCGGGTAGTAGAGCGGTCGCTTTGTTGCAACCGGATTTCCAGGTTGGCGCCGCCTACAAAGCGATTGGTTTTTTCGTTGTTAGCCATCAGGTCACGGGTTTCCAACGGGTTGGAAGCCGCAAATGGGTTACGCGGATATTCGCCAAGTGCATTAGGGTGCAGGTCCACAAAATCAGGCGTGGATGATAATGCCACACCATAGGTTACACCATTGTTATCGTTGTTGGTGAGTCCCCTGTCTGCGGAAGAACCAATATAGTTGGTAGTAACGCCAAGGAGTATACGATCATTGATTTTATGATCCACATTCAAACGGATGGAGTTGTTGAAATAACCGGTATGTTTTACAATACCATCTTCCTGTCTCCTGTTGCCGGAAAGATAGAAGGTTGTTTTTTCACCGCCGCCGCTGACTGAAATACCGGAGTTCAGTACCAGGCCTGTTTCTCCAAACATTTCTTTTTCATAGTCATAAATTTTTCCGGCGCTTTGTGCATCCATGAACTGCTGTTTATACGCAGCCCTTTTTGCCTGCACTGCCGGAGAGGGGTTGTCGGCAGCACCTGCCAGGTCGGCAGCGGCATCTGCAGTGAAAGTGCGCACACCCATCAGGTGTCTTACTTTTGTGAAACCAACTTCCTGGTTAAAGCTGATCTTTGTTTTACCGGTTTTACCTTTTTTTGTGGTGATGATAATAACCCCGGCTGCTGCTTTGGCGCCGTACATGGCGGCGGCGGAAGCGCCTTTCAGGATCTCTATGTTTTCAATGTCTTCTGGATTCAGATCGGCGATGCGGCTGGAAGGGTTATCCTGGTTATTGGGATTGCCTGAGGTAGCCGCGCCGGTAACATCATTTAAACCGGCAGGAATACTGCTGTTGTTAAAGAAAATACCATCTACTACATAGAGTGGTTGCGAGTTACCGAATACGGAAGTAATACCCCTCATTTTTACCGAGATACCACCACCGGGAGCGCCGGAATTGGCAGTGATCAGTGCGCCGGGTACTTTACCGCTCAACGCGGCGTCAAATGTCTGGGCAGGCGCCACACCATTGAGTTCTTTGCCGGAAATAGTAGCAACGGCATTGGCCAGGTTGCTTCGCTTTACGTTAGTGGCAAGACCCGTTACCACAATTTCTTCTAAACGGGCAAAATCCTCTTCTATGGAAATATTATATACCGATTCTCCGGCTTTTAGGGCAATTGTCTGACTTTTGTAGCCGGTATAACTCACCACTAAACTGGTGGCGCCGGCGGGAACGACCAGCGTATAAGCACCGCCGGGATCAGTAATCGTGCCCTTATTGGAGTTAGGAACACGTACTGTTGCTCCGGGAATAGGTTTGCCACTGACGGCATCCTTTATTTTTCCGGAAATGTTTTGTTGCGCAAATAGTGCAAGGGTACTGCACAGGCATAGCAGTACCAGCAAGCTGGATTTTGGTAGAAGCATAGCTTGTTTGGTTTAGATAATTGATGATGTATTTAAAGAGGTTACTTTTTCATTAACTCCTAATAGATTTTGATGATCAAATAGAATAGTAGTCCTTGATTTTGGTTGTATTATTGTTGATAACACTTTTGGAATTTGTCGCTACGATAGCGGCTAATACAGGTTTTTCACTATAGTCCACCGGACAGCTTTTCTCATTAAGCCTATCTTGTTGTAACGTTGAATTATTATAGCAGATTACGAAATTTTACAGGTATTTCCGTTTTTTTTGTTTGACTTAATTATGTTATATTTTTCGACTGTAAAACTTCGTAAATTGCGGCCTTATGGATCAGTATTTATCTTTATTACAACATATTACCAGAGAGGGCGCCGTTAAAACTGACCGCACCGGAACCGGCACTACCAGCTGTTTTGGTTATCAGATGCGTTTTAATTTACAGGAAGGCTTTCCGGTGGTGACCACCAAAAAGCTCCACCTGAAATCTATCATATATGAATTATTGTGGTTTTTAAGAGGAGACACCAACATTGGCTGGCTGAAAGAACATGGGGTGAGTATATGGGACGAGTGGGCCGATAAAAACGGCGATCTGGGCCCCGTTTACGGCAAACAATGGCGTAGCTGGGAAACCCTTAGCGGCCAGGTGATTGACCAGATTACCGAGGCGGTAAACACCATTAAAAGTAATCCTGACTCCCGTCGTATTATCGTGAATGCCTGGAATGTGGGTGAGCTGTCCGAAATGGCGCTCAGCCCCTGTCATTGCCTCTTCCAGTTCTATGTTACCCCAGCCGATACCGCCAAAGGAGAAACCCGCGGTAAACTGAGCTGTCAGCTATACCAGCGCAGCGCCGATGTATTCCTGGGTGTGCCTTTCAATATTGCTTCTTATGCCTTGTTAACCATGATGATGGCCCAGGTATGCAACCTCGACGCCGGTGATTTTATACACACCTTCGGCGATGTACACCTGTACAGTAACCACATGGAACAGGCGCAACTACAGCTAACCAGGCAACCATTCCCGCTGCCGGTAATGAAGATCAACCCGGATGTAAAAGATATTTTTTCTTTTAAATATGAAGATTTTGAACTGGTGAACTACCAGTTCCATCCTGCCATTAAAGCTCCGGTAGCTATATAACCGTTTCCATATGCGTATATCCATTATTGTAGCGGCATCGGAGAATAATGTCATTGGTATTAACAATATGCTGCCATGGCGCATACCAACGGATCTCAAATATTTCAAATCCACCACATTGGGGAAGCCCATTGTTATGGGGCGTAAAACATTTGAATCATTGGGCAAAGCACTGCCAGGCAGGCCCAACATAGTGATCACCCGGCAAACTGACTATCAGCCTGAAGGCGCTTATGTAGTTGGTTCTGTTGAAGAAGGTATTGAAAAGGCCAGAACGTTCGGGGGAGAGGAGTTGTTTATTACCGGCGGCTCACAAATATTTGAGCAGGCATGGTCACTGGTGGAACGGATCTACCTCACACGCGTATACGCAGTTGTGCATGGCGACGCTTTCTTCCCGCAACTGGATGGCGGAGAGTTTGAACTGGTGAGTGATGAACGTCATGAAGAAGATGAAAAAAATCAGTATCCCTTTTCCTTCCAGGTGTGGGAGAGGATTTAAAAAATTGGTAACCCGCTATTCTCATTTGAAAACAACGGTGCCCATCCCGTTGGTGAGTTCTTTTTCCAGGGCGTTAAGATGCTTCTGCATTTCAAGACAGGCCATGATCTGGTCCATGTCGGTCGCTTTCTTCGCTTCCTCCTGGTTTTCGAAGATCAGTTTTTTAATCTTACGCAGAATAAGATAGTTGGTGGTGGAAATAGTATCCTGCAGGTACGCATTATCACCGTACACCGTATCAATTTCAAAACGATCTTTCCAGTTGGCGCTCAGGTCTGCTTCCCGGTCTTCCAGGATATTGGCAATCTGTTTAGACAGCGCCTGGTCTTCGTGATAAAGGAACCATCGCTTATCCTGCAGGTTACCGTTGTCGTACAGGACTTTATATTCTCTCAAAATCCTTTTTACCACATCACTTTCTGCCAACGCTTCAAAATCATAGGGGAGATGAAAAATATAGTCCGCTACGGTATTGTTTTCTTCTTCGCTGAAAGGCTTATCTCCAAAGCGCAGCAAAATTTTTACCAGCTCTTTTTCCTGCTTTTCATGTCCGCCGATCAGCGAATCTACGGATATGCCGGTTTCTGCAGCCTCCATGGCGGCAATGGCCTCTTCGCTCAGTCCGTCGTCATCCGGCGCAGGGTTGTTGCGGGCCTGGGCCTGCTCACGTTTTACAAGGCGGTCACGGATAAACTTATTAACCAGCTGTATAAGCCCCTGTTCATCGATATGAAGCAACTGGCTGCATTGACGGATATAATCCTGCTGACGGGTAAAATCTTCTGCCTTATCAATTTTTGAAATGGTTTCGGCAATTTCATTTACCAGCTGTGATTTTTTATTACTGTCTGTTCCAACCTCCTGCATGCTGAGATGGAGCTTAAACAGCACAAAGTCCTGCTTGTTTTCTTTGATGAATTCCCGGAACGCTTCGGCGCCGATCTTCTGCACATAGCTGTCCGGATCTTCCTTATCCGGCAGCAATACCAGCTTCACATTCAGCCCTTCTTCTATGGCCATATCCAGGCCACGCAGCGCTGCTTTTACACCGGCGCTGTCGCCATCGTACAGGATGGTGAGATTCTTGGTGTACTTTTTTATAAGCCGCAGTTGATCCTGGGTAAGCGAGGTACCACTGGAAGCTACTACGTTTTCCACACCTGCCTGGTGCAGGGAAATCACATCCGTATACCCTTCTACGAGTAAGCATTCGTCGAGCTTGTCAATGGCATGCCGCGCAAAGTAAGTGCCATACAGCACCCTGCTTTTTATATAGATCTCGTTTTCAGGAGAGTTGATATACTTGGGCGCCCGGTCAGATTTTACCAGGATACGCGCACCAAAACCCAGTATCTTACCGGATTGGTTATGAATGGGAAAAATAACACGACCCCGGTAATTATCGGCCGGTTGCTCATTACGGATCGTAACCAGCCCTGTTTTTTGCAGGTATTCCAGGTTATACCCTTTGTCTAATGCAGATTTTGCAAAAGCGTCAAAGGTATTCAGACAGTAGCCCAGTTGGAACTTTTTGATGGTTTCTTCCGTAAACCCGCGCTCTTCAAAATAACTCAGTCCTACATTCTGGCCTTCCTCCTTGTTAAAAAGCGTATCGGTAAAATACTCACGGGCATAGTTGTTTATGATAAACAAACTATCTGCCATGAGCTGGTACTGCTTCAGTTCCGGGCTAACTTCCGTTTCTTCCAGCTCTACCTGGTATCGCTGTGCCAGCCACCGTAGCGCTTCTACATAGGAGTATTTTTCATGCTCCATGATAAAGCTGATGGTATTGCCGCTGGCGCCGCAACCAAAGCACTTATAGATCTCTTTGCCGGGAGATACGGTAAAGGAAGGCGATTTTTCGTTGTGAAACGGACATAACCCCAGGTAGTTGGCGCCACGTTTTTTTAGTTTAACGAAGGAACCCACTATTTCCACAATATCTATGCGGCTGAGGATCTGTTGTATGGAGTTTTGAGATATCACGATGCAACTGCAAACTTAGCGAGAAATTGCGAATTACGAATTAGGAATTACGTCCTTCGCTTATATCTCTCCATTAATCCGTAATTCTTTATATTTGGTAGATTATAAAATAGCCAAATCAATCTTATTTATCAGATGAAAGAAGTATTTATAGTAGCTACGGCCCGCACACCTATAGGTTCGTTAAATGGCGCGCTGGCAGGCGTTTCTGCTACACAGCTGGGTGCCACCGTTATAAAGGCAGCCCTGGAAAAGGCCGGCATTGCAGCGGCCGCAGTCAATGAACTTTATATGGGCAATGTGCTCAGTGCCAACCTGGGACAGGCGCCTGCCAACCAGGCCAGCCTGGCAGCAGGCGTACCCAATAATGTGCCCTGTACCACCGTCAACAAAGTTTGCGCCTCCGGCATGAAAGCCATTATGTTGGGCGCGCAGAGCATCATGCTGGGTGATAACGACGTAGTAGTGGCCGGTGGTATGGAAAACATGAGCGCCGCTCCGTACTACCTCGATAAAGCCCGTACCGGCTATAAACTGGGACATGGCAGCGTGATCGATGGTATTATCCGTGATGGCCTCTGGGATCCGTATAAGGATTTCCATATGGGCAACGCAGCAGAACTGTGCGCCACAGAATATCATATTACCCGGGAAGACCAGGACGCATACGCTGTTGAAAGTTACAAACGCGCAGCAGCAGCCTGGGAAAAAGGTTATTTTAAGGAAGAAGTAGTACCGGTACAGGTACCTGGCAAACAGGTAGTAACCGTGGCAGAAGATGAAGATTATAAAAAAGTCATCTTTGAAAAAGTACCTTCCCTGAAACCCAGCTTCCAGAAAGATGGTACCATCACCGCCGCCAATGCATCTAACATCAACGATGGTGCTGCCGCAGTGGTACTGGTAAGCGGAGAAAAACTGAAAGAGCTGGGATTAAAACCGCTCGCTAAGATCATCAGTTTTGCAGATGCTTCCCAGGCGCCGGAATGGTTTACCACCACGCCTGTAAAAGCCATCAATAATGCGCTCACAAAAGCAGGACTGAAAATAAGCGATATGGACTATGCAGAAGTAAACGAAGCGTTTTCCTGTGTACCTATTGCCAACGCGAAAGACCTGGGCCTGTCGCTCGATAAAGTAAATGTATGGGGCGGCGCCGTAGCCATGGGACATCCTATTGGGTGCAGTGGTGCGCGTATTGTAGTAACCCTCAATTCCATCCTGCATCAGCAGCACGCCCGCTATGGCGTAGCAGGTATATGCAATGGGGGCGGCGGAGCGAGCGCGATTATTATAGAAGCGCTTTAGCGAATTTTGTCTTTCCCAGGAGATTAGACTGATTTTGTTGATTACAAGATTTACTTTTTTGATTTTAAAAAGATTTTGGAAGATATAGGTGAATTTTTATCCACTTATATCTTCCAAAATCTTTTTAAAATCAAAAAATCACAAAAAAAATCTTGTAATCAACAAAATCAGTCTAATCCTGGGAAAGACAAAATTCGCTGCATAACTAAAAGCTAATAGCTCAATGTAATCACTGTATCCCCCCTGTTCAGTTGTATCCTTACACTGTCCTTCCCCCGCTTAGCCATCCTGAGCGATTGTACCATGGTCTGTGGCGTTATTACGTCCGGCGTTACCTTCTCAAATAATAAGTACTTGTCTTCCACCAGGCTGTATACCGGGTAAACCGATAGTATGCCGGTAGTTTTTGTTTGCAGGGCAAAATCGTCGTCGATTTTGTAGCGCTGAAACTCGCTGTCCGACAGCAGGGTGATAGCCGCCACCAGGGTGATGGTACGGAGGGGTGGTAGCAGCAGCCCCAGGAGCAATACAAACGGAAATCCAAAAAGACATAACAGGTAGGCATACCTGGCATCGTTGCCCGGTTTGGTCAAACCATACAACAGCATGCCGGTGCCGGCGTAGAGGGTAAAGAATATCCGTTCTGTCTGGGTGCCTTTAAAACCGTAGTCGTTAAGCATCAGCAGCAGGCATAGCGCAGCCAGACAGCCGAATACCAGGTGAATGTACCATAGCAACCACGCTGCTACCGGTGATTTTACCTTTTTGATTTTACAGGAAAGGGCCGCTAGAAAACATAAGGTCAGGATAGTGATGGTGATCATGACAGGGAGATATTGTTGGCAGGTCTCAATAAAGTTTAAAATATAAATATATATAATTTATTTAATAAAATACTGACAATATCTGTGTAGGTGGCATAATAATTATTAATCGGGTGTTTACTTTGCTTTTTCGCTAACAAACAATATTTTTGCCCTGCCTTTCAATAAGGCATTTAAACTTTCAATTAAGAATAGCATGCGTCAGATAGCTTTCAGACAAGCCTTAAGAGAAGCCCTGCAGGAGGAATTTCGCCGTGATGAACGGGTATTCCTTATGGGGGAGGAAGTAGCCGAATACAATGGTGCTTATAAAGTGAGCCAGGGAATGCTGGATGAGTTTGGTCCAAAACGCGTTATTGACACGCCGATTGCAGAACTTGGATTTACTGCCATCGGAGTAGGTGCTGCTCAGAATGGCCTGCGCCCGGTTCTTGAATTCATGACCTGGAACTTCGCTGTACTGGCGTTGGATCAGATCCTCAATACTGCCTCTAAAATGCTCGCGATGAGTGGTGGACAGGTTGGATGCCCGATCGTTTTCCGTGGACCTAACGGTTCTGCCGGACAGCTTGGCGCTCAGCACTCTACTGCTTTCGAAAGCTACTATGCCAATATCCCGGGCCTTAAAGTAATTTCCGTTTCTAATCCTTATGATGCAAAAGGTTTGCTGAAAGCGGCTATCCGCGACGACGATCCGGTTGTTTTCATGGAAAGTGAATTAATGTATGGCGATATGGGTGAAGTTCCTGAAGAGGAATACATTATCCCGATCGGTAAAGCTGATATTAAACGTGCAGGTAAAGATGTCACCATCGTGTCTTTCAACAAAATGATGAAAGTAGCCCTGGGTGCCGCTGAAGAACTGGCGAAAGAAGGTATCGAAGCAGAAGTAATCGATTTGCGTACCATCCGTCCGCTGGACTGGTTCACGATCCTCGAGTCTGTGAAGAAAACCAACCGCCTGGTAATCGTAGAAGAACAATGGCCTTTTGCGAGCATCTCTTCTGAAATCACTTACCGTATCCAGAAAGAAGGTTTCGACTACCTGGATGCACCAATCCGCCGTATCACTGCACAGGATGCCCCTATGCACTATGCGCCAAACCTGGTTAAATTGTACCTGCCCGATATCGAGCGTACAGTAAAACTGGTGAAAGAAGTTATGTATATGAAGAAATAGCTTTTAGCCATTGGCAGTTAACTGTCAGGCTGAAGCGAAGATGATAAAAAAGAACGGAGCGAAGATTATCTTCGCTCCGTTCTTTTTTATATTAATGGTTGATAATTAGGAGAATAAATCACTTGACAGGTATCTATCGCCGCGATCACAGATGATACTAACGATAATGCCACTACGCAGTTCCCGGGATACCCGTACAGCCGCCGCTACGGCGCCGCCGCTGCTCATGCCACAAAAAACAGCTTCTTCTTTTGCAAGCCGTTTGGTCATCACCCTTGCTTCTTCTTCCGAAATATCCATGATCCTGTCTACCCTGGGTCTTTCGAATATCTTTGGGAGATAAGCCTCCGGCCACTTGCGGATGCCCGGAATCCTGGACCCTTCCGTTGGCTGGCAACCAACAATCTGTATATCGGGATTTTGTTCCTTCAAAAAGCGGGATACACCCATAATAGTACCGGTGGTGCCCATGGCGCTTACAAAATGAGTTACCTTGCCTTCAGTATCTTTCCAGATCTCAGGACCAGTAGTTTTGTAATGCATACCATAGTTGTCGGGATTGGCAAACTGATTCAGCATAAAATAACCGCCTGCAGCCACTTTTTCATTGGCATAGTCTATAGATCCTTCCATAGATAACTCCTTTGGAGTGAGCGTTACCTTGGCGCCATATACTTCCATGGTCAGTACCCGTTCCCGGGTAGCATCTGAAGGCATCACCAGCTCAATTTCCAGGTTAAATAAACTGGCTATCATGGCCAGTGCAATACCGGTATTGCCACTGGTGGCTTCAATAAGCTTCATCCCTGGTTTAATGTCACCCCTGTCAAGCGCTCCTTTGATCATGCCATAGGCCGCCCTGTCTTTCACACTGCCCGCTGGATTGTTTCCCTCCAGTTTGGCAAATATTTTCACCGCGGGGTTTACAGAAATATTTTTTAACTCTACCATCGGCGTATTGCCGATCAGATCTATGATGGAAGCCATTGTATTAATCCTGGTTTGTATCTGAAAATTTATGTTCTGCTTTGTAATAAATCCGCGAAAACGGTTCCACGCTTTTTATTAACCAAACATTACCGCCAATCACGCTATGGTGACCAATCACGGTATCTCCGCCTAATATTGTGGCGCCAGCATAAATCACTACATGCTCCTCAATAGTAGGGTGTCTTTTGCTGCGCGCCATGCTTTTTTCAATGCTCAGCGCACCCAGTGTTACTCCCTGGTATAACTTTACATGCGGACCTATCACGGTGGTTTCCCCGATAACGATGCCGGTACCATGGTCTATACAACACCAGGGTGCAATTACAGCCCCCGGATGAATATCTACACCGGTGCGGGAATGTGCCAGCTCCGTGATCATACGCGGTAATACCGGTATCTTCAGGTTATACAAGGCATGCGCAATGCGGTAAAAAGCAATAGCGTAAAAGCCGGGATAGGCGCGGATAACCTCGTATATACAGGATGCAGCCGGGTCGCCCTGGTAAATGGCGCTCGCATCTTTGGTCAGTTCATCATAAATAACCGGCACCTTGTTCATAAAGGCCTGGCTGAGGGAGGCTGCATCGGTGGGCAGCTGGTTCGCCATAGATTGTAATAACTGCTGCAGTTGTGCTTCCAGTTCATGACTGTATTGCTCTAATGCTGCCGGATCCGTGATCACCACTCCCTTATGCTCCGGAAATAACCAGTTCAACAGCTTGCTTACAAAATCATCTACTGCACCCGTAGCAGGATAGGCATTTGCCGCTGCCAGCTGGTGCCGCCGCTTCAACTCTTCAAGGAAATCATTCATATGCGGATCGAATTACAGGTATTGGCACTTTGTATATCTTGAAATTACGCATAAATCCTGTAAAGGTAGTAGACTGATTGGGAAAATACAACAACAACCGGCTTGCTAAAAGCTAAAAGCTAAAAAGATATTAGATCAGCAATTTTAACTGATTAATCTTTATTTTTGCCCGTTGTATAAATGGCAGGTATTGCTGATCATACATAACCAAATTTGACTATGGCTAACATTCTGATAATAGACGACGAAAAAAGTATCCGCAAAACGCTCACGGAAATTTTAAGCTATGAAGGTTATAAGGTAGAAGAGGCCGCCGACGGCATGGAAGGATTTAAAATGTTCCAGGCGAAGTCATATGATGCCGTTTTGTGCGACATCAAAATGCCAAAAATGGATGGATTGGAATTTCTTGAGAAAGCGAAGGAAGTGAATGCAGATATTCCTATTATTATGGTGTCTGGCCACGGTAACATCGATACAGCCGTAGATGCCGTGAAAAAAGGCGCCTATGACTATATCTCCAAACCACCGGACCTGAACAGGTTGCTCATTACCCTGCGTAATGCCATGGATAAAACAACCCTGGTAACGGAAACCAAAACCCTGCGCCGCAAAGTAAACAAGGTGCCGGAAATGATCGGGCAATCAACACCGATTCTGAAGATCCGGGAAACAATAGAGAAAGTGGCCCCCACAGATGCCAGGGTACTGATCACCGGTGAAAACGGGGTAGGTAAGGAGCTGGTAGCCCGCTGGCTGCATGAACGCAGCAACCGCGCCTCCGGTCCTATGGTGGAGGTAAACTGCGCCGCCATCCCAAGCGAATTGATTGAAAGCGAGTTGTTTGGACACGAAAAAGGTTCTTTTACCTCTGCAGTAAAACAACGTATCGGCAAATTTGAACAGGCCAGCGGTGGCACCCTTTTCCTCGATGAAATCGGGGATATGAGTCTCAGCGCACAGGCCAAGGTATTACGCGCTTTACAGGAAGGAAAAATTACCCGCGTAGGCGGCGATAAGGAAATCAGTGTGGATGTACGCGTGGTAGCTGCTACCAATAAAGATCTGCTCCAGGAAGTGGATGGCAAAAATTTCCGCCTGGATCTGTATCACCGTTTGAGCGTTATCCTCATTCATGTACCGTCACTGAACGATCGCAGGGATGATGTACCTTTGCTGGTAGATAGTTTCCTCGACAGCGTTTGCAGCGAATATGGCATTTCCCGTAAAGCGATAGATAAAGAAGCAATGAAAGCATTACAAGGCCATAACTGGACTGGTAACATCCGTGAGCTCCGGAACGTGGTGGAAAGATTGATCATCTTATCCGGTAAAACCATTACTGTTGATGATGTGGACGATTTTGTAGTACCTAACCGCGAAAAGAAAAAAGTGAGTTCTTAATCTGCTATATGCAAAAACACCTGTATCTGATCAGTGGACTCGGAGCAGATGAGCGCATATTTAACAATCTGCGTTTTCCTGCCGGCTACCAGGTGCATAACCTGCGGTGGATTACCCCGCTGCAGGATGAACCCATCAGCCAGTATGCTGCCCGCATGGCAAAAAATATTACGGCTGATGGGAACATTTCTATTATGGGGGTATCTTTTGGAGGAATCATGAGCCTGGAAATAGCCAGGCATATTCCCGTAGAAAAAAACATCCTCCTTTCCAGTATCAAACTGAGCGAAGAAAAACCTCCCTACTATAACTGGGTAAAGCGGCTGGGCTTACACAAACTCCCTGACCAGGTCCTTTATCAACGCAGGAATATTATTGTTAAAAGGTTTCTGAATATTGAAACCGAAGCAGAGCGCACACTGGTAAATGAATATCTCGCGAAGCGGGATTATACCTATATGCGATGGGCGGTTAATGCCATCCTGCATTGGGAAAATAATGAGATACCAGAAGGCCTCGTACATATCCACGGCGGCAAAGACATGCCCTTCCCTCTTAAATATGTGAAACCTACCCATATTATCCCCGATGGTGGCCATTTTATGGTCCTCAACCGCGCAAAAGAAATTAACCGGATACTGGCAGAAATACTGATGTAGCTTTTAGTTAATGCAGCGAAGATAGGTTAACAGCTAATGGCTAAAAGCTGGTTCGCTATCTCCACGTTTGGCGGCAGCGGCTCCGTTAGCAGCCGGGTTTGCGGACCGGCCAGCCATATTTTTACATGGGGATACAACTCACTGAGTTGGCGGGCAAACCCATTCATAGCGGTTTTGGTAATATTAGTCAGCAGGTGGGTGTAAATATGCGTGACCTTCTTTGCCTGCATAAAAGGAGCGAGGTCGGCTAAAGGCACATTAGGCCCGAAACTGGTAACCATCTTGCCCTGTTTTTTCAGCAGGTATTGTACATAGAGCAGCGGGATCTCATGAAATTCTCCTTCCGGTAAAAATAACAGGAAATGCTCTGTGGCAGCGTAATTCATTGGCTGCCCGTCAATAGCCGTCATTATTTTGGTGCGGATAATACTGGAAGAAAAATGCTCCTGCGCCGGTATCACCTGGCCAGTTAGCCACAATACGCCGATCTTTTCAAGAAAAGGATAAATTACCCCGGTGATACATTTTTCAAAACCCAGGTGCAAAACCTGGCTATAGAAGATGCGTTCAAAACGTTGATGGTCATAGTCCAGGGTGGCCGCTATCAGCTCATTCACCGGCAGTAGGGAAGATTTTCCTTCTACCGCAATTTCCAGGGAAAGTTTGTTCTGCTCAGGTTCCGACAAAGCAGCTATGCGCGAGATCTTCATCCCGTGATGGTATAAATAGGCAATGCGCAGCAACGTTTTCAGATCATCACTATCATATGTCCTGTGATTGGTATCTTTCCGCCTGGCCTGGAAAAGAGAGTACCGTTGCTCCCAGATCCTGATCGTATGTGCCTTTATACCGGTAAAGTTTTCAATATCCTTAATGGTAAATGTATTCAACGCAGGTATAGTAAAAGTCAAATTTAGTTAATTCATTTGTGGTTGCCCTATATGGATAAAAATTGTAATAAACGATCTTTTAATCTATTTTTAAGAAAACTTTTGTAAAGTAATCGCAACGGGCAAGCGACAGAATATTATATTTGCCTTTTTAAGCATCTAATAAGCGTAACTGAATGAACCTGGCATTTTGGAAAAAAAACAAAGACAGTCAGCCAAAGAAAAAGAAATCTGCGGTTAGAGAATGGTTAGACGCTGGTATCTTCGCTATTATAGCAGCCACACTTATCCGCACCTTTATTTTTGAGGCCTATACGATCCCGACCCCCTCTATGGAAAAGACCTTACTTGTAAACGATTTTCTGTTTGTAAGCAAGATCAGTTACGGTCCACGTATCCCAATGACCCCCCTGGCAGTGCCTTTTGTGCATCATACCCTGCCTTTTACAAAATCAACTAAAGCTTATTCTGAAGCGGTTAAATGGAAATACAGGCGTTTACCCGGCTTCTCCGATATTAAACGCTACGATGTGGTAGTGTTCAACTTCCCGGAAGGAGATACCGTGGCCATAGATTCACCGGATCCAAGCTACTATAACATGGTTCGTGCTACCGGTTGGCAGTCTGTTCAGAACTCCTACGAAATTGTTCAGCGCCCGGTAGATAAACGCGAAAACTATATCAAACGCTGCATGGCGCAAGCCGGTGATACCCTGAAGATCGTAGACGGCGCCGTTTATATCAACGGACAGGCAGCACCGGTGCCTCCCGGCAGCCAGCATAAATACATCGTGGAAACAACCGGTGATCAGCTGAATTCCAGCCGCCTCGAAGAACTGGGTATCGCTACCACTGCACCGGACTTTTACCAGATTGATGGCAGCAAATTCCTCTACAACCTGACACCGGCCAACGTGGCAGCTCTGAAGCAATTCCCGATCGTTAAAAATATAACGATCTATGAAGACGCTAATTTTGGTGACTTTAACTACAACAGCATTTTCCCCCATGATACCGCGCATTTCAAATGGACGGATGAAAACTTCGGCCCTATGTATGTGCCTAAGAAAGGAGTTACCGTAAAGTTGGAAGAAAGTAACATTGCATTATACGACCGCATCATCCGTGTATACGAAGGCAACACCCTGGAAAGAAAAGATGGTAAGTTTATTATCAACGGTCAACCTGCCGATAGCTACACTTTCAAAATGAACTATTACTGGATGATGGGAGATAACCGTAATAATTCACTGGATTCCCGTTTCTGGGGCTTTGTACCGGAAGATCACGTAGTTGGTAAGGCATGGCTTATCTGGATGAGCTACGGAGAAGGCGGTATCCGCTGGAGCCGTATCTTTAGAAATATTAAGTAAGTAATTGCCGCTAAATATAATTTGAAGTAACTTACGGACCGGCATATCGCCGGTCCGTAGTTGTCTTATCCCCGCAATAACTGCCGGAAAAATTACCCAAACTTTACATCGCTGATATGGAAAAACAATTGCTGCATATAGAATACCTGGTATACAATGATATTAATGGCCTGGACGATGCAGATGCCTGGTTGCTGAAGGAGGCAAGGGAAGTTACTGCCCATGCCTATGCGCCTTACTCACATTTCCAGGTAGGTGCAGTGATCCGGCTGGCTAACGGTGAAATAGTAGCAGGCTCCAACCAGGAAAACGCTTCTTTCCCTATCGGTATTTGTGCAGAGCGCGTGGCACTGGCTTCTGCTGCTTCTGTATACCCCAATATTGATATCGATACCATTGCCATCAGTTACCATAATATTAATGGCGATAGCTCACATCCCATTTCTCCCTGCGGTATGTGCCGGCAGGCCATTTCAGAGTATGAGATGAAACAGAACAGCCCCATCAGGCTTGTATTGGGTGGCCTTAGCGGAAACGTATATGTGATCAGCCGCGCTAATGACCTGCTGCCACTGTCTTTCAGCGGAGATGAGCTAAACCGCTGATGTTGTTATATATCATTTATTTTCTATTTAAACAATAGTATTTGTAAATTATTTAATATATATATTTGTCCGGCGCCCCTAAAGCACCGCGACCTATGATACCCAGTCAGCTTTCCATCAGCATTTGTTCCATCCTGCTATGTACTGTCATGTATAGTGAACCGGCAGCTTGTTACTTTGATAAGCAACAAGAAAAGGCGGGCAACTACCGGTCAGGTATATACGTTGATAAAGATACACTTGACATAGTGGCACGGAATCAACGTTTGGCACACGACTTGTATGACAGGGGACTTTTTAAACGGGCAATTGTGCAATGGAAAAAAGTGCTGCGCTTGCAACCATCCAATGCTTTTGCTATGTTTATGCTTGGAAAATCGTATATGGGTGAGGGTGAGCAGGAAAAGGGAGAAGCCCTGTGTGATAAAGCTGTCTTGTTGGAAGAACCACTGTCAACTACCGATAAAATTATTTGCCACAGTGTAGAAGGGTTTTAAACAGCGCATAAAGGATAGGCAAGCTCCTTTTTTCGTTGCTGCTTACTGTGGTATTTTCTTCGGCAGCTTCGGCCACGGTGGCCGCAAGCTGTCAACGCTGTGATCCGTAAGGCCCGCGGTGGTTTTATTAAAAAGAAAAGGAAGGCATATCGCCTTCCTTTTTCTTTGTGCAAAATTGCAATATTGGCTTACATACGTTCCGGTACCCGTATGCCCAGTAATTTCATACCCTGCGCAATGGTGTGCGCTGTCATCATGATAATCTGTAACCGCAGTTTTTTCTTCTCTTCTGTAGCAGCGCGGAGAATAGAATAGGTAGGTACTCCATCTACTTTTTCTCCATAAAAAGAATTGAATAATTGCGCCAGCTGGAAAATATAGCTGGCAATCACAGATGGACTCAGCTCACGATAAGCTTCTGCCAGGATGCCAGGGAATTGTTCATTTAATATGATCAGTTCTTTTTCCAGTGGTAATAATTCACCCGTATAGGTGAATCCGGCCAGATCCGCTACCGGTCCTACTTCCCTGATAATAGATTTAATACGCGCATGCGCATACTGGATAAAGGTGGCAGTAAATCCATGCAGATCAATAGATTCTTTCGGATCAAAGATCATTTTCTTTTTAGGATCTACCCGCAACAGGAAAAACTTCAAACCACCCATGCCAACGGTATCGTAGAGTTCATGGAGTTCGTCTTCAGAGAAAACATCCAGGTTTTTACCGGATTCTTTGGTTTTTTCTTCCGCTGTTTGCACCATTTCAGTGATCATATCATCTGCATCCACTACGGTACCTTCCCTGCTCTTCATACGGCCATGAGGCAGTTCCACCATGCCATAGCTCAGGTGCAGGATGCCCGGTGCCGAAGGTTCTCCGAGTTTTGACAGGATTAGCTGCAGCACCTTAAAATGATAGTTTTGTTCATCGGCTACTACGTATACACTTTGATCCATCTGGTAATCCTGGTACTTCAAACGTGCCGTACCCAGGTCCTGTGTCATATACACGGAAGTGCCATCCCCACGCAGCAACAGTTTCTGGTCAAGACCATCGGCTGTAAGATCTATCCATACAGAATTGTCTTCTTTTCTGAACAATACGCCTTTTTCCAGACCTTCTGCTACCAGGTCTTTACCCAGCAGGTAGGTTTCACTTTCGTAGTACATCTTGTCGAAATCAATACCCAGGCGTTTGTAGGTTTGGTCAAACCCCTCGTACACCCAGCCATTCATGGTAGCCCACAGTTCCCGTACTTCATGGTTGCCGGCTTCCCATTGTTGCAGCATGATTTTCGCCTGCTGCATGATCTCTGTTTTATTACGCGACATCTCTTTGATGTCGTCCATGATCTTGCCTGTTTTTTCTTTGTCTCCCTTTACTTCCGGCTTATGTAAAGCGGTAACCAGCTTCTCCAGCTTTTCCACTTCTGCGCCTTCGAAGTCAGCGAAATCATTTTCCAGTACCCGGTCTATAATGGGTTCCGCCTGTTCTTTTACAACAGATTCAAATTTCACATAATAGTCGCCTACCAGGTGATCGCCTTTGATGCCGCTGGATTGCGGGGTGTCGCCATGTGCAAATAACTGCCATGCCAGCATGGATTTGCAGATATGGATACCACGGTCGTTTACCAGGTTTGCCTTAATTACTTCAAAGCCGTTGGCTTTCATGATCTCGGCAATGGAGTACCCCAGGAAATTGTTACGCAGGTGCCCCAGGTGCAATGGTTTGTTGGTATTGGGAGATGAATATTCCACCATGATCCTTTTGCCATTGGCGGGCTGTATCCCGATGTTTACATCACCATAATATGTTTGCAGGAACTTTGTCCAGTAGGCATCGTTGATGCTCAGGTTAAGAAATCCTTTTACTACATTAAATCGGGCTATCAGTTCCGGGTTATGGCTAACCAGGTATTCACCGATGCGCTGTGCTGTTTCTTCCGGTTTTTGGCGGCTGAATTTTGTGAAAGAGAAAACAACAATGGTATACTCACCTTCGAATTCAGGTTTGGTCGTATTAATGGCAATATCTGGTTCCGTTACCTGTTGATCGTAAAGTGATTTAAGGGCGGCCACGGCGGCCGTTCTGATTGATTGTACAACACTCATGCTGAAAATGATTAATGCGAGGGGCAAAGATAGCATAAAGCTGAAAGGAAAAAGCTATTGCTTTTTCCTTTCAGCTTTATCTCTTCAGCTTTATGCTTAAAAAATATAGAACAAATCTATCTGGGCGCCGGAATTCTTACTGTTCTGGTTAATATCGTTGGTGTCAAAAACCTTGGTAAGTCCAAAGTTGTAACGGCCGCCTATACCCAGACCCATATCGGTTTTGTAACCAAATCCGAAGCCCAGTCCGAAATCTGCCGATTGCATACTATCCTTGATATCGTGGGAAGTACTGCCTGTTTTCCATTTGGCTCCCACCAGGGCGCCTACCTGGGGGCCGGCTTCCACGAAGAATGAAGGCACAATGGCATACTGCACCATTACCGGGATATTGATATAATCTGTTTTGATGGTTCCTTTGTTATGCACACTGCCAATAATCTGCAAATCGTATTTGGTACCCTGACCGGAATACTGTACTTCCGGTTGTATGGACCATGTTTTATTGATACCAATATTGATCAAGCCACCCACGTTAAAGGAAGCCAGTGTTTTGGCGTCGCCAAATGGGAGGGCACCCATATCAGTTAGTTTAGCGAGGTTTAATCCTCCTTTGATACCGAATTTTACATTTTGCGCTTGTACTGCCAGCATAGCCCCAATGGCCAATACACCAGACAGAATAAGTTTTTTCATGATATGTTTATTTATGTACGGCCCAATCGACAATAAATATGCCGTTTTACCTTATAGTAGAAAAACTACCCGGTTGCGGGGAGGTTATAAATCTTTCAGCATCCAGCTGCCACAGCCAAAATGACCGGTGTTGCCCATAGGGCCTGTCAGGTACCGGAAACCGAATTGTTCATATACTTTCCGGGCACGGGCAAGCTCCGGGCTGGTTTCCAGGTAGCACTGCGTATAGCCATTTTGTTTAGCGAAATCCAGGCACATGGTAATGAGTTTCCCTGCCAGTCCTTTTCCCCGGGATTCGGGAAGCAGGTACATTTTCTGGAGTTCGCATACATGCGCATCTCCACCATCCAGCGGGTGTATGCCGGCGCCTCCGATGACAGCGCCTCCTGTTTCTGCTACAAAGTAAACCGCACGGGGAATATCAAAAAGTACCGACAAATGATCAGTAGTAGGGTCTGAAAACGCAGTACCGGCTTTGTTCATGCCGAATTCTGTCAGGGTGGTTTTTACAATGTTGGCTATAACCGGGTCATCTGATGCTACTATTGTTCTTATTGTTACGGGTTCCATATAATAAAATTACGAATTACGAATTATGAATTACGGATTTGAGAGAAGAAAATTGATCCTGTTTTTCTTCTCTCAAATCCGTAATTCATAATTCGCAATTCGTAATTCTTCCTAGAATATGGTAAACTCTACTCTTCTGTTCTTTTGCCGGCCTGCAGCAGTTTTGTTGCTGGCAATCGGCTGAGTCATGCCATAACCAACAGCTTCAATTTTGGAGGCGTTCACACCTTTTTCAACAAGATAGGTTTTTACAGATTCCGCTCTTTCCCTTGACAGGGCCAGGTTACGTGTTTTGCTGCCTACATTGTCTGTATGTCCGCTCAGCTTCAGATTGAGGTTCTTACGTTTCAGCAGATCTGCCACCCTGTCGAGCGCTGGAAAGGAATGGGGCTTGATACTTGCCTTGGCGAAGTCGAATTCCAGGTTCTGAATGGCTTCTTTAACAATCCTGGTATCTTCTTCCGTAATAACTACTTTCTCCTCTTTCTTTTCTACAACCGGAACCGGCAGGGGACAACCGGAGCCGTCTACCTTTGTATTGGCAGGAGTACCCGCGCATTTATCAAAGAAGTCGGAAACACCATCGCCATCACTGTCTTTTGTCAGTTTATCCACATCGGCGGTCAACCTGGCATTGTTTTGATTGGCAGCATCCAGGGAGGCTGCGAGTGTAGTTTTTTGTGTTTCCAGCTCATCATACATGGCTTTGGCAGGGTTGTGCCATTGTAACTGTTTTTTTCCTTTTTTGCCCAATGCAAACTCCAGTCCGGCATAACCATAGGAGTATTTATCTTTATTGGGCCCATAGTAATAGCCGTCGAGGTTATCCCCATCAGTGAAGTTCATGGTGTATCCCAGGTCGAGGTTCACAAATTCCGATAACCGGAATTTAAGCCCTGCGCCTACCGGGATGATCAGTTCCTTGATGGCTTTATCATCTTTTGAATATTCAACCTTCGAACCATCGTTTTGTTCCACGGTAGGCTTATAACCCGCTATTCCCCCGCCCACAGAGGCATAGAGCTGCACAAAGTTTTCCCGGAACAACCAGTTGACCGTAGTGATATTAAATACGGCATTCAATGATGCAGACCATGGTAGCTTGGTTTCATACGATTTGTAGGGGCTCACCGGGGGCTTACCATTGCCCCAGTTTTTGCTGTTATCTGCCTGCAATTTACCACCTACATAATCGGCCCGTAAAGCCATAAAATGGAGGATCTGGTATTTAACATAGGCGCCATAACCAGCAGATCCCTTCCATTTTGTAAAGTCATTACTGCCCCCCGTGGCTGCTACCGGCGCCAGAATACCGCCGTTAATGCCAATAGACCATGTTTTGTAATCACTGGTTCCGCGGAACAGCTTTGCGGAAGAAGCACTCATTGCAGCGGTGGTGGATGGTTGATCCTGAGCCTGGCTCAACGTGGGGGCAGTTGCTAACAACAGGCATGCGGCCCGCCAAAAAATGGATTTGTTCATAAGAAAAGCGTTAGGTTATACAATGTTGTACATTAAATAAATGGGTAGGTCAGGAATGAAATAGCTGAACGGAAGGCGAGGTCATGAAACAATCTTCTGCTTTGGGTTATTTAGCTATAAGGGTCGTTAAAAAAATGGCTGACAGGCTTAATAACTAAATACTTAGATCAAATATAGGGCACCTGACTGACATAATTTCATATTTTTTTGCTTGGCATAATCATTGACAAACCAACGACAAACACGAAAACATACTTACAACTAAAGGATAATCTTTAATACTATGGGAAAAATAATAGGCATTGACTTAGGAACTACCAATTCATGCGTTGCCGTAATGGAAGGTAACGAACCGGTAGTGATTGCCAATGATGAGGGCAGGAGAACAACCCCATCTGTAGTGGCTTTTTTAAAGAACGGAGAAAGGAAAGTAGGTGACCCCGCAAAGCGTCAGGCTATTACCAACCCCGTTAATACCATTATGTCAGTGAAGCGTTTTATGGGCCGTCATTTTGACGAAGTTGCCAGCGAAGTGAGTCACGTTACATATAAAGTGGTAAAAGGAGATAACAACACTACCCGTATCGATATAGACGGCAGATTATATACGCCGCAGGAAATTTCAGCAATGATCCTGCAGAAAATGAAGAAAACAGCGGAAGACTATCTGGGTCAGGAAGTAACAGAAGCGGTTATCACTGTACCTGCCTACTTTAACGATGCTCAGCGCCAGGCTACCAAAGAAGCCGGTGAAATCGCAGGTTTAACAGTACGTCGTATTATCAACGAGCCTACTGCAGCTGCACTGGCTTATGGTATGGACAAAAAACACCACGACAGCAAAATCGCTGTATTTGACCTCGGTGGTGGTACCTTCGATATCTCTATCCTGGAATTAGGTGATGGCGTATTTGAAGTAAAATCAACCAATGGGGATACTCACTTAGGTGGTGACGACTTCGATAAAGTAATCATGGACTGGTTGGCAGACGAATTCAAAAAAGATGAAGCAGTAGATTTACACAAAGATCCAATGTCATGGCAGCGTTTGAAAGAAGCTGCTGAAAAAGCAAAAATTGAATTGTCTTCTTCCCAGGAAACTGAAATCAACCTTCCTTATATCACTGCGGTGGATGGCGTTCCTAAACACTTAGTGAAAAAATTAACCCGTGCGAAATTTGAGCAACTGAGCGATAGCCTGGTGGAAAGAACACTGGAGCCTTGCCGTAAAGCGCTGAAAGACGCCGGTATGAACACTTCTGAAATTGATGAAATAATACTGGTAGGTGGTTCTACCCGTATTCCTAAGATCCAGGAAGTTGTTGAAAAATTCTTCGGTAAAAAACCTAATAAAGGTGTTAACCCGGATGAAGTAGTAGCTGTAGGTGCTGCTATCCAGGGTGGTGTACTCACAGGTGAAGTAAAAGACGTACTGTTACTGGACGTTACGCCGCTGTCACTGGGTATCGAAACAATGGGTGGTGTAATGACCAAACTGATCGAATCCAATACCACCATTCCTACCAAGAAATCAGAAACTTTCTCTACCGCAGCAGATAGCCAGCCTAGCGTGGAAATCCATGTACTGCAGGGTGAAAGACCAATGGCCAGCCAGAACAGAACACTGGGCCGCTTTATCTTAGGTGATATTCCTCCGGCTCCGCGCGGCGTTCCTCAGATCGAAGTTACCTTCGATATTGATGCCAACGGTATCCTGCACGTAACTGCAAAAGATAAAGGCACCGGTAAAACACAGAATATCAAGATTGAAGCTGGTAGCGGTTTGAGCAAGGACGAAATCGAAAAGATGAAAGCGGAAGCCAAAGCCAACGAATCTGCCGATAAAGAACAACGCGAACAGATCGAAAAGCTGAATAAAGCAGATAGCCTGATTTTCCAGACTGAAAAACAGATCAAGGAATACGGTGATAAACTGCCTGCCGACAAAAAAGCAACTATCGAAACAGCGTTGAATAAACTGAAAGAAGCGCACAAATCCCAGGACGGCGCACAGCTGGATACAGCTACTGCTGAACTGGAAGCTGCATGGACTGCTGCCTCTGAAGAGCTGTACAAAGCTTCTCAGGGTCAACCGGAAGGTGCTCCACAGCCTAACGGCGGCCAGCAACAGGGAGCTCCTAACGCGGCTAACGATGGCGTAACAGATGCTGAATTCGAAGAAGTAAAATAAGCGTAGATAGCCTTTCCCGGGATTAAGCCGGTTAGGAAGATCAGGCTGATTTAATATAATTGGCGGAGATAACAACAGGAACACCTGTTTTATCTTCGCCAATTTTTTTGTCAGTTTAGTTCATAGGTGAATGTGGAAATCGGCATCAATAGTTTAATCCGGAGTAAGACAAGCAATTTTTCTTACTTTGCTTTGGTATAGCCGGGATCCAATGAACTATAGATTACGCTTTTATCTCCGTTACCACACCTGTTACGGGCAGCATATTTACCTGCTGGGGAATTTACCTGCATTGGGCAATGATGTGTCTGCGCATGCCCATCGCATGCAATGGCTGAACAATGATTGGTGGTATACAGATATTCAACTGGCTCCCGGAGAAATAACACCGCTGCAATACCAATATATTATAAGAGAACTGGAAGAAGTAGCGTATGAAGGGGCCGTGCGTGAATTTGTATTTACACCCGGACAGCATCCCGAAATAATTTTTATTGACGCCTGGAACGATGCAGGCCGCCCGGAAAATGCCTGGCTGACCGCTCCCTTTACCCGCGTTTTTTTTCAGCGCCCTCCCGAAGTGGTCGCCGGTTTATCCACCGCCACGCATATATTCCGCGTACAGGCGCCACTGTTAGACCATCATAAAACCATCTGTTTACTGGGTAACACCCCGCAAACCGGTAACTGGAACATCCGGCAGCCATTATTGATGCAATACGATGCCCAGGGCTGGTTTTCTGTTGCACTGGATCTTTCCGGGGTTACGGCGCCGCTATATTACAAGTACGGCATTTATGATACCAGTACTCAACAATTTATACAATATGAAAACGGCGAGAACCGGGAACTGCATACCACTGCGGTAAATAGGCGCCAGGTAGTACTGCACGACGGCTTTCTAAGGATCGATTATACACCCTGGAAAGGCGCCGGTGTAGCGGTACCCGTATTCAGCCTGCGGAGTAAAGAAGGATTTGGTACCGGTGAATTCGCCGACCTGCCTCAACTGGCGCAATGGGCAAAGCAAAAGGGCTTGCAGCTGATACAGTTGCTGCCTGTGAATGATACCATTCAAACCGGTACCTGGAAAGACTCCTATCCTTATGCGGCCATTTCCTCTTTTGCGTTACATCCGTTGTATATCCGTTTACAGGAAGTAGGGACACTGCCAGACAAGCATCCCCTGCAACGGCAATTCACCCGCTTACGGCAATGGCTCAACGAAATGGAATCGCTGGATTACGAAACTGTGATGTCCTTTAAACTAGCCTATCTCCGGGCATTGTACGAAAACGAAGGAGATCAGCTGCAAACGCGGGAGTACCGGCATTGGTTTGCTGCCAACGAACACTGGCTCCTGCCGTATGCCGCATACTGCTACCTGCGCGATAAATATCACACCGGTGATTTTAACCATTGGCCCGCTTATAACGTATACGACTATACGGATATTAATCAACTCGTAGCAACGGATGAAGATGCCAAAGCCGCTACACACTACCATTTTTTTGTACAATATCACCTCCACCGGCAACTGGCAGCAGCTAGTGCTGCTGTGCACCTGCAGGGCGTTGCCCTCAAAGGAGATATTCCCATCGGCGTAGCCCTGCACAGTGCAGATACCTGGATGCATCCGGAAGGATATTATCCCGATATGCAGGCAGGCGCACCACCGGATGGATTTACCACTGCCGGGCAAAACTGGGGCTTCCCCACCTATAACTGGAAACAAATGGCGACTGATGGTCTCGGCTGGTGGCAACAACGGCTCCGCCACATGTCGGCCTATTTCGATGCCTTCCGGATAGATCATATTCTCGGCTTCTTCCGCATCTGGCAAATACCCAGGGATGCCATACAGGGCCTGATGGGGTATTTTCATCCAGCCGTTCCCGTTAGCCGGGAAGAGCTGCTGCAACGGGGTATTGATTTTGATGAAGACCGTTTCTGCCAGCCCTACATTACCACCGGCATCCTGGAAGAACTGTTTGGTAACTATGCGGGTGTAATGAAAGAACAGCTGATGAAACCAATCGCCGGTGGGCGTTATCAGTTGCTCCCCGAATTTAATACACAGCGTAAAGTGCTGGCGTCCACCTTACCCGAGGCCGTAAAAACGTCGCTCTACACATTGATTGCAGAGGTGCTGCTTATAAAAGTAACTGACCGTAACAGAACGTTGTACCATCCCCGTTATGATATGGCCAGCACCCGCTCATTCGCAGCATTGGACAAAAACAACCGCGAAAACCTGGCGGCGCTATATCATGACTATTTTTATATACGGCAGGAAAGCTGCTGGCGTAAGGAAGCAATGCACAAACTGCCCCTGATAAGAAGAGCAACCCACATGCTTATCTGTGGGGAAGACCTGGGCATGGTGCCGGATTGTGTGCCCGGTGTAATGCAGTCGCAGGGCATATTAAGCCTGGAAATAGAACGCATGCCCAAAACAACAGATACCACCTTTACCGATATTTCAAAAGTACCCTACCTTGCAGTGCTAACTCCTTCCACACACGATATGAGTACCCTTAGAGGGTGGTGGCAGGAAGACGCCCGTCTTACTCAAAAATACTATCACCAGCAACTACACCACAAAGGTCCCGTTCCAACAGCGGCCAGCCCCGCGCTTATCCGGGAAATCATTACCAGGCATATGAAGGCGCCCGCTATGTGGCGCATTTTCCAGATACAGGATCTCCTCGCTGAGGAAGGCACGCCCTCGGGGCATCCGGACGCAGAGAGAATCAATATTCCTGCTATAGCATCGCACTATTGGCGCTACCGTGTTCCACCGGGTTTTTGTCTTACCCAGGATTAAACTGATTTTGATGATTTTACTGATTTTTTATTTTTTGATTTAAACTGATTTTGGGAGATATGAGCGGATAAGATTCGCTTATATCTCCCAAAATCAGTTTAAATCAAAAAAATCGGAAATAAAAAAT
>Ga0207426_1000451_pt1 | contig 65459 bp, 44 predicted proteins | sample AraplaMF_Cvi_mMS_FD_184265 | JGI IMG/M metagenome (GOLD analysis project Ga0207426, IMG submission 184265) | Arabidopsis root microbial communities from the University of North Carolina, USA - plate scrape MF_Cvi_mMS (SPAdes) (version 2) | ecosystem: Host-associated > Plants > Roots > Endosphere...
CCAATGCCTCCAGCGAATGGGCGACCGCGATCGGCACCAATGCGGTCGCGAGCGACCAGGGCGCGATCTCGATCGGCACCAACACCCAGGCTCTCGCCCTCACCAGCACGGTCCTGGGCTCATCCAGCTCGGTGGCGGCCGCGGCCGGCGAGGGTTCGGTCGCGATCGGCACCAACTCGCATGTGCTGGGCGGCGCCGGGGCGGTGGCGATCGGCCAGGGCCAGACGGTCAACGGCGACGGCGCCGTGGCGATCGGCGATCCGAACACGGTGACCGGCACGGGCGCCGTCGGCCTGGGCGCCAACAACACTGCCACCGGCACCGGCGCGCTGGCGCTGGGCAACACCAACACAGCGACGGGCCAGGGCTCGGTCGCGCTCGGCAATGCCAGCAGCGCCACGGGAGCGGGCTCGCTCGCCTTCGGCGACGCGGCCTCGGCCACCAACGCCAAGGACGTGGCACTGGGCTCTGGCTCGGTGACCGCTGCGGCGGTTGGCACCGCGGGCGCGACGATCGGCGGCACGGCCTACAATTTCGCCGGCACCACGCCGACCAGCACGGTCAGTGTCGGTGCGGTGGGGGCCGAGCGGACGATCACCAATGTCGCGGCGGGCCGGCTCTCGGACACCTCGACCGATGCGGTGAACGGCAGCCAGCTCTTCGCCACCAACCAGGCGGTCGACAGCGTCACATCGACGGTGACCAACATCAACAGCGGCGCCGGGATCAAGTACTTCCATGCCACCTCGACCCTGGCGGACAGCCAGGCGACGGGCACGGACAGCGTGGCGGTCGGGCCGGAGGCCGTGGCCTCGACCCAGGACGGCCTCGCCATCGGTCATGGCGCAACGGCCGGTGCGAGCGCGGGCGACGTCGCCCTCGGCTCCGGCAGCACGACGGCGGCGGCGGTCGGCACGGCCGGCGCGACGATCGGCGGCACGGCCTACAATTTCGCCGGCACGACGCCGACCAGCACGGTCAGCGTCGGTGACGCGGGAGCGGAGCGGACCATCACCAACGTGGCGGCAGGCCGGCTCTCGAACACCTCGACCGATGCGGTGAACGGAAGCCAGCTCTTCGCCACCAACCAGGCGGTCGACAGCGTCACGACGACCGTGACCAACATCAACAACGGCGCCGGCATCAAGTACTTCCACGCGACCTCGACCCTGGCCGACAGCCAGGCGACGGGCACGGACAGCGTGGCGGTCGGGCCGGAGGCCGTGGCCTCGACCCAGGACGGCATCGCGCTGGGTCACGGCGCGACGGCCGGCGCGAGTGCGGGCGACGTGGCGCTCGGCTCCGGTTCGACCACCGCAGCGGCAGTCGGCACGGCCAGCACCACCATCGCCGGCACGACCTACACCTTCGCCGGCACGGCGCCGACCAGCACGGTCAGCGTCGGCGCGGCGGGGGCGGAGCGGACCATCACCAACGTCGCGGCGGGCCGGATCGCTCTGGACTCCACCGATGCGGTGAACGGCTCGCAGCTCTTCGCCACCAACACGGCGGTCGACACGCTCAACACCCAGATCACCGACGTGACCGGCAAGCTGACGCACTACTACAGCGTCAATGACGGCGGCACGGCGGGCGCGAACTTCAACAACGACGGCGCCACCGGCCTCAATTCGATGGCGGCGGGCGTCGGGGCCTCGGCGACGAGCGCGCAGGCAACGGCGGTCGGCTACAACGCCGCCGCATCGGGCGGGACCACGGTCGCCCTCGGCAGCGGGGCCACGGCCACCAGCGGGGGTGTCGGCGCAGGCATGGCCCTGGGGTCCGGCGCCCGCGCCGTCGTGACCAGCGGCGACGGCTCGCCGATCGCCATCGGCGCGGGGGCGAATGCCAGCGGCGCCGCGGGCACGGTGCTCCCGGGCGGGTTCTCGTCCTTCGAGGCGACCGCGATCGGCGGGTCCTCGACGGCGACGGGGGCGGGCGGCACGGCGGTCGGCGGCAACAGCAACGCGACCGCGACCTGGTCGACGGCCGTCGGCCTGGCCTCCAGCGCCACGGCGGACCACGCCACGGCGGTCGGCGTCCTCGCCAACGCGTCGGCCGCGGATGCACTCGCCCTGGGCAATGGCGCCACGGCCGGCGATGCCGGCGCGGTGGCTCTGGGCACGGGCTCGGTGACCGCGGGGGCGGTCGGCACCGCCAGCACGACGATCGGCGGCACCACCTACACCTTCGCCGGCACCACGCCGACCTCGACGGTCAGCGTCGGCAGCGCCGGCAATGAGCGCACCATCACCAATGTCGCGGCGGGTCGGATCGCTCTGGACTCGACCGACGCGATCAACGGCAGCCAGCTCTTCGCCACCAACCAGGCGGTCGAGGCGATCGCCGCCAGCAACCCCGTCCACTACTACAGCGTCAACGACGGCGGCACGCACGGCGCGAACTACATCAACGACGGCGCGACCGGCGCCAATGCGATGGCCGCGGGCATCGGGGCCACGGCCTCGGGCACGCAGTCGACGGCGGTCGGCTACAACGCCGCCGCATCGGGCGGGGCCACGATCGCCCTCGGCAGCGGGGCCACGGCCACCAGCGGCGGTGTCGGCTCGGGCATGGCCCTGGGGTCCGGCGCCAAGGCCATCGTGACCAGCGGCGACGGCTCGCCGATCGCCATCGGCGCGGGCGCGAATGCCAGCGGCGCCGCCGGCACGGTGCTTCCGGGCGGGTTCTCGTCCTTCGAGGCGACCGCGATCGGCGGTTCCTCAAACGCCACGGGGGCGGGCGGCACGGCGCTCGGCGGCAACACCAACGCGACCGGGTCCTGGTCCACGGCTGTCGGCCTGGCCTCCAGCGCCACGGCGGATCACGCCACGGCGGTCGGCGTCCTCGCCAACGCCTCGGCCGCGGATGCGCTCGCCCTGGGCAACGGCGCCACGGCCGGCGATGCCGGCGCGGTGGCGCTGGGCACGGGCTCGGTGACGGCGGCAGCGGTCGGCACGGCCAGCACCACCATCGCCGGTAACACCTACAACTTCGCCGGCACCACGCCGACCAGCACGGTCAGCGTCGGTGCGCCGGGGGCGGAGCGGACCATCACCAATGTCGCGGCGGGGCGGATCGCTCTGGACTCGACCGACGCGGTGAACGGCAGCCAGCTCTTCGCCACCAACACCTCGGTGAACACGCTGAACACCAAGGTCGACAACATCAGCAACGGCGGCGGCATCAAGTACTTCCATGCCACCTCGACCCTGGCCGACAGCCAGGCGACGGGGACGGACAGCACCGCCGCCGGGCCTGAGGCCGTGGCCTCGGTGCAGGACGGCGTCGCCGTCGGCCACGGTGCGACCGCCGGCGCGAATGTCGGTGATGTCGCCCTCGGCTCCGGCAGCACGACCGCGGCGGCGGTCGGCACCAGCGGCGCGACCGTCGGCGGCACGGCGTACACCTTCGCCGGCACCACGCCGACCAGCACGGTCAGTGTCGGCGCCGCGGGTGCCGAGCGGACCATCACCAACGTCGCGGCTGGCCGGCTCTCGGACACCTCGACCGATGCGGTGAACGGCAGCCAGCTCTTCGCCACCAACCAGGCGGTCGACAGCGTCACGACGACCGTGACCAACATCAACAACGGCGCCGGCATCAAGTACTTCCACGCCACCTCGACCCTGGCGGACAGCCAGGCGACGGGCACGGACAGCGTGGCGGTCGGGCCCGAGGCCGTGGCCTCGACCCAGGACGGCCTCGCCATCGGTCATGGCGCAACGGCCGGTGCGAGCGCGGGCGACGTCGCCCTCGGCTCGGGCTCGGTGACCGCGGCGGCGGTCGGCACGGCCAGCACCACCATCGCCGGCACGACCTACAACTTCGCCGGCACGGCGCCGACCAGCACGGTCAGCGTCGGCGCGGCGGGGGCGGAGCGGACCATCACCAACGTTGCGGCCGGCCGGATCGCTCTGGACTCGACCGATGCGGTGAACGGCAGCCAGCTCTTCGCCACCAACACGGCGGTGGACAGTGTCGCCAACGAGGTCACGACCATCACCGGCAAGCTGACGCACTACTACAGTGTCAATGACGGCGGCACCCCGGGCGCCAACTACGACAATGACGGCGCCACCGGCACCAACGCGGTGGCGGCGGGCGTCGGCGCCAGCGCCACGGCGGCGGATGCGGTCGCCCTGGGCAACGGCGCCACGGCCGGCGATGCCGGCGCGGTGGCACTGGGCACGGGCTCGGTGACGGCGGCAGCGGTCGGCACGGCCAGCACCACCATCGCCGGTAACACCTACAACTTCGCCGGCACCACGCCGACCAGCACGGTCAGCGTCGGCGCGCCGGGGGTGGAGCGGACCATCACCAACGTCGCGGCCGGCCGGATCGCGGTCGACTCCACCGACGCGGTGAACGGGTCCCAGCTCTTCGCCACCAACACCTCGGTGAACACGCTGAACACCAAGGTCGACAACATCAACAACGGCGGCGGCATCAAGTACTTCCACGCCACCTCGACCCTGGCCGACAGCCAGGCGACGGGGACGGACAGCACCGCTGCCGGGCCCGAGGCGGTGGCTTCGGTGCAGGACGGCGTCGCCGTCGGCCACGGCGCGACCGCCGGTGCCAATGTCGGCGACGTTGCTCTCGGCTCCGGCAGCACGACCGCGGCTGCGGTCGGCACCAGCGGCGCGACCGTCGGCGGCACGGCGTACACCTTCGCCGGTGCGACGCCGACCAGCACGGTCAGCGTCGGCGCCGCGGGTGCCGAGCGGACCATCACCAACGTGGCGGCCGGGCGGCTCTCGGACACCTCGACCGATGCGGTGAACGGCAGCCAGCTCTTCGCCACCAACCAGGCGGTCGACAGCGTCACGACGACCGTGACCAACATCAACAACGGCGCCGGGATCAAGTACTTCCACGCCACCTCGACCCTGGCGGACAGCCAGGCCACGGGCACGGACAGCGTGGCGGTCGGGCCGGAGGCAGTGGCCTCGACCGAGGACGGCCTCGCCATCGGTCATGGCGCCACGGCCGGTGCGAGCGCGGGCGACGTCGCCCTCGGCTCGAGCAGCACCACCACGGCTGCGGTCGGCACCGCCAGCACCACCATCGCCGGCAACACCTACAACTTCGCCGGCACGGCGCCGACCAGCACGGTCAGCGTCGGTGCGCCAGGGGCGGAGCGGACCATCACCAATGTCGCGGCCGGGCGGATCGCGGTCGACTCCACCGATGCGGTGAACGGCTCGCAGCTCTTCGCCACCAACACCTCGGTGAACACGCTGAACACCAAGGTCGACAACATCAGCACCGGTGGCGGCATCAAGTACTTCCACGCCACCTCGACCCTGGCCGACAGCCAGGCGACGGGCACCGACAGCACCGCCGCCGGGCCCGAGGCCGTGGCCTCGGTGCAGGACGGCGTCGCCGTCGGCCATGGCGCGACCGCCGGTGCCAATGTCGGCGACGTCGCTCTTGGCTCCGGCTCGACCACCGCGGCTGCAGTCGGCACGGCCAGCACCACCATCGCCGGCACGAGCTACAACTTCGCCGGCGCGGCGCCGACCAGCACGGTCAGCGTCGGCGATGTCGGGGCCGAGCGGACCATCACCAATGTGGCGGCCGGGCGGCTCTCGGCCACCTCCACCGACGCGGTGAACGGCAGCCAGCTCTTCGCCACCAACACGGCGGTGGACAGCGTCGCCAACGAGGTCACAACCATCACCGGCAGGCTGACGCACTACTACAGCGTCAATGACGGCGGCACCCAGGGCGCCAACTACGACAACCGGGGCGCCACCGGCACCAACTCGCTGGCGGCCGGCGTCGGGGCCAGCGCGACGGCGGCGAACGCCACCGCGTTCGGCAACGCCTCGCAGGCGCTCGCCGCCTCGACCGTGGCGTTCGGCGACACCAGCACGGTGGCGGCTGCGGCCGGCACCGGCTCGATCGCCGGCGGCCACAACTCGCAGGTGCTGGGCGGCACCGGCGCGGTGGCGCTGGGTGAGGGGCAGACCGCGAACGGCGACGGCGCCGTGGCGATCGGCGACCCGAACTCGGCCATCGGCACCGGGGCCGTTGCGGTCGGCGCGGACAACACCGCGGCCGGTGACGGCGCGCTGGCTCTCGGCAACGCCAACACGGCGCAGGGCCAGGGTTCGGTGGCGCTCGGCAATGCCAGCAGCGCGACCGGGGCGGGCTCGCTCGCCTTCGGCGACGCGGCGACGGCGGGCAATGCCGGCGACGTGGCCCTCGGCTCGGGCTCGGTGACGGCGGCGGCGGTCGGCACGGCCAGCACCACCATCGCCGGCAACACGTACAACTTCGCCGGCACCACGCCGACCAGCACGGTCAGCGTCGGGGCGCCGGGGGCCGAGCGGACCATCACCAATGTCGCGGCCGGCCGGATCGCGGTCGACTCCACCGATGCGGTGAACGGCTCGCAGCTCTTCGCTACCAACACCTCGGTGAACACGCTGAACACCAAGGTCGACAACATCAGCAACGGCGGCGGCATCAAGTACTTCCACGCCACCTCGACCCTGGCGGACAGCCAGGCGACGGGGACGGACAGCACTGCCGCCGGGCCGGAGGCCCTGGCCTCGGTGCAGGACGGCGTCGCCGTCGGCCACGGCGCGACCGCCGGTGCCAATGTCGGTGACGTCGCCCTCGGCTCCGGCTCGACCACCGCGGCTGCGGTCGGCACGGCCAGCACCACCATCGCCGGCACGACCTACAACTTCGCCGGGGCGGCGCCGACCAGCACGGTCAGTGTCGGCGACGTCGGAGCCGAACGGACCATCACCAATGTCGCGGCCGGGCGGATCGCACTCGACTCCACCGACGCGGTGAACGGCAGCCAGCTCTTCGCCACCAACACCTCGGTGAACACGCTGAACACCAAGGTCGACAACATCAGCAACGGCGGCGGCATCAAGTACTTCCACGCCACCTCGACCCTGGCCGACAGCCAGGCGACGGGGACGGACAGCACCGCCGCCGGGCCCGAGGCCGTGGCCTCGGTGCAGGACGGCGTCGCCGTCGGCCATGGCGCGACCGCCGGGGCCAATGTCGGTGACGTCGCCCTCGGCTCCGGCTCGACCACCGCGGCTGCGGTCGGCACGGCCAGCACCACCATCGCCGGCACCACCTACAACTTCGCCGGCACGGCGCCGACCAGCACGGTCAGCGTCGGCGCGCCGGGGGCGGAGCGGACCATCACCAATGTGGCGGCGGGGCGGCTCTCGGCCACCTCGACCGACGCGGTGAACGGCAGCCAGCTCTTCGCCACCAACACGGCGGTGGACAGTGTCGCCAACGAGGTCACGACCATCACCGGCAAGCTGACGCACTATTACAGCGTCAATGACGGCGGCACCCCGGGCGCCAACTACGACAATGACGGCGCCACCGGCACCAATGCGGTGGCGGCGGGTGTCGGCGCCAGCGCCACGGCGGCGGATGCGGTCGCCCTGGGCAACGGGGCCACGGCCGGCGATGCCGGTGCGGTGGCACTGGGCTCGGGCTCGGTCACGGCGGCTGCGGTTGCGACGCCGAGCACCACCATCGCCGGCACGACCTACAACTTCGCCGGCACCACGCCGACCAGCACGGTCAGCGTCGGCGCACCGGGGGCGGAGCGCACCATCACCAATGTCGCCGCCGGCCGGATCGCGATCGACTCCACCGACGCGGTGAACGGCAGCCAGCTCTTCGCCACCAACACCTCGGTGAACACGCTGAACACCAAGGTCGACAACATCAGCAACGGCGGCGGCATCAAGTACTTCCACGCCACCTCGATCCTGGCCGACAGCCAGGCGACGGGGACGGACAGCACCGCCGCCGGGCCCGAGGCCGTGGCCTCGGTGCAGGACGGCGTCGCCGTCGGCCACGGCGCGACCGCCGGTGCCAATGCCGGCGACGTCGCCCTCGGCTCCGGCTCGACCACCGCGGCTGCGGTCGGCACGGCCAGCACCACCATCGCCGGCAAGACCTACAGCTTCGCCGGGGCGACCCCGACGAGCACGGTCAGTGTCGGCGACGTCGGAGCCGAACGGACCATCACCAATGTGGCGGCGGGCCGGCTCTCGGCCACCTCGACCGACGCGGTGAACGGCAGCCAGCTCTTCGCCACCAACTCGGCGGTCAACATCCTGGGCACCCAGATCAACAACGGCGGCATCGGCCCGGTCCAGTACAGCAACGCCGATACGCCGACGACCCCGAACGGCGGCAAGCCGAGCTTCGACCTGACCCTGGTCGGCAAGGACACCGGGCCGGTCAAGCTGCACAATATGGACAAGGGCGTGGTCTCCTCGACCTCGACCGACGCCATCAACGGCTCGCAGCTCTTCGGTACGGCGCAGAGCATCACCAACGTGATCGGCGGCAACTCGACGGTGAACCCGGACGGCACCATCACCGGGCCGACCTTCGTGGTGCAGGGCAACAACTACTCGACCATCTACGACGCCGTCGGCGCCGTGAACGACAGCCTGACCAACATCAACAACGGCGGCGGCATCAAGTACTTCCACGCCAACTCGACCCTGGCGGACTCCGCGGCAACCGGTACCAACAGCGTCGCGGTCGGGCCGACGGCCGTGGCCTCGACCCAGGACAGCGTGGCCATGGGCCACGGTGCCACGGCGAGCGCCAATGCCGGCGACGTGGCGCTGGGCGCGGGCTCGAAGACGCAGGCGGCGGTCGGCACCTCGAGCGCCTCGTTCAACAACTTCACGCTCGGGGGCTTCGCCGGGACCAACCCGACAAGCACGGTCAGCGTGGGCGATGTCGGGGCCGAGCGCACCATCACCAACGTGGCGGCGGGGCGGATCACATCGACCTCGACCGACGCGATCAACGGCTCGCAGATGTTCGCGCTGGCGACGGTGGTCGACAACTCGATCAATGGCGGGGCGGGGATCAAGTACTTCCACACCAACTCGACCCTGGCGGACTCGACGGCCAGCGGCAGCAACAGCACGGCCATCGGCCCGGCCTCGACCGCCAGCGCCAGCAACGCGATCTCGATGGGCAACGGCGCCAGCGCGTCCGCCAACGACGCGATCGCGATCGGCGCCGGGGCGCAGGCAACCAAGGCCAACTCGCTGGCCCTGGGCGCAGGCTCCAAGACCCTGGCCAACCTCTCCGACGCGGCCTACACGCCGGTGGTGGGCGCCACCACCGCCGGGGTGGCGACCGGCGAGGTCTCGGTCGGGTCCTCGGGGGCGGAGCGCCGCGTCACCAACGTCGCCGCCGGCGCGGCCGCGACCGATGCGGTCAATGTCAGCCAGCTGCAGGCCGTGTCGAACCTGTCGGTGAAGTACGACACCGACGGCTCCGGCAACCTGACCAACCGGATCACGCTGCAGGGCGGGGACAAGGGCGCGCCGGTCGTGATCGGCAATGTCGCGCCGGGCGTGAACGGCACCGATGCGGTCAATGTCGACCAGTTGAACGGCGCCTTCGACTCGCTCAACGGCAAGATCAAGCAGGCGCGGCGCGAGGCCTGGCAGGGGGCGGCGATCGGCATCGCGGCATCGTCGCTGCAGTTCGATCCTCGTCCGGGCAAGGTCAGCGCCGCGATGGGCGGCGGCATGTGGCACGAGCAGGGGGCCCTGGCCCTCGGCCTCGGCTACACCGCCGAGTCCGGCCGGGTCCGCTTGAACGCCCGGGCTGTCACCAGCGGCGACGATTGGGGTGGCGGTGTCGGCATCTCCTTCACCTTCAACTGAGGGCGAGGCCGATGCGACTGGCAGGGCTCCTGTTTGCGGCGCTGGCGGTGGCGGCGACGTCCGGGACGGCTTCCGCGGTGGGCTGGGTGCAGTTGCCCGGCGACTACACCGTGAAGGCTTCGGAGGTCGCCATCCCCGACGGCGAGGAGCTCGGCCAGTACCGGCGGGTGGTCCAGCCGTTCAAGAACTGGACCCTGATCTGCGACGAAAGCCTGAGGTCGAAGAAACGGGTCTGCAATCTGACCCAGTCGATCGTCGACCAGCGAGGCGCGCCGGTCTTCAACTGGTCCTTCGTGGCCACGGCGGCCGGCGAGCCGCTGGTGGTGATGCGGGTGCCGGCGGCGCTCGGCCTCGGGCAGCAGATCGGCCTCTCCCTCGGCGACAAGCCGGACCGGATCGTCGCCCAGACCGACCGCTGCGACGCGGCGTTCTGCACCGCCACGATCGCGATCGGCCCGATGCTGCGCCGGCACATCCGGGCCGGCACCGACTGCACCGTCTCCTACACGCTCGCGGACGCCGGCGAGGTGTCGTTCCAGGCTCCCCTCGAAGGCCTGTTCACGGCCTTGTCGGCGATGAAATGACCCGGACGCCCGATCGGGCGTCCCTCAGAGAAGGATGAATACGATGCGACTGGCCAAGACTCTGCTTCTGGGGACCGTCTCGGTCGCGCTCATTGCCGGCGCGGTCGTCGCGTTCGATCTGATCGGCTTCGCCCAGCTGCCGGCCCAGGCGGCGGATGCGCGGAAGCCGGCAGTGGAGGCGCCGAAGGCGCAGGAGCAGGCGGCCCAGAACCAGCGGCCCGCTGCGGCGCAGCCGGCGGCCACCACGACCGCCACCGCCAGCGTCTTCGACGAGCACGTCAAGCAGGCCAAGATCGGCGCCTGCGGCAACGTCTTCTCCGCGCTCGGCCGCGGCGTCGCCGCCGATGCCAGCTACACCGTGCAGACCCAGTGGGACACCAAGGCGGCCGACGCGCATGCGGTCGAGTCGATCGTCGCGTTGGCGGGAGACCCGGCGACGCAGGGAATGCCTGCGGCCGGCATCGTCTTCACGGCTCCGGTCGGACGCTCCTGCGAAGGCACCCTGGTCCGGGTGACGCCGGTCAAGGCCAGCTGCCAGACCGTCGCGACCCAGCTCATTGACCAGCAGAAGGGCCAGACCGGGATGCTCGGCGAGCTGCCGCTGGTGTCCCTGCCCAACGGGGCGCGGGTCGTGCTCATGCCGGTCGACGAGAATTGCGTCGCCATGACCAGCCTGCGCGCCGCCGGCTGATGGAGCGCCGCCCGCGGCAGCGGCGGCCGGGATCAGGGAGATGAAGATGCTTCGACCGTTCGTTCTGGTTCTCGCCTCCTGGGCCTGCCTCGCCGCCGTGGCCGGGGCGGCCGATTCGCCTCTCGCGCCGGCGCCGGCCGTGGGTGAGACGGTCGATACCAATCGCAGCTACCTGGTGTTCTTCGACTTCGACAGCTCGAGCCTGACCCCGGAAGCCAAGCAGGTCGTGGCCTCGGCCGCGGCCAGTGCGCTGCAGGGCGAGACCACCCGGATCGACGTCACCGGTCACACCGACCGTTCGGGCTCGGTCCAGTACAACCAGGCCCTCTCGGTTCGTCGTGGCGAGGCGGTCCGTCGCGAGCTGGTGGCCGATGGCGTCGCCGACAGCCTGATCGCGGTCCGGGGCGTCGGCGAGTCCGATCCGCTCGTCCCGACCGCCGACGGCGTGCGCGAGCCGCAGAACCGTCGCGTCGAGATCGTCCTGTCACCGGCCGGGTCGGCCGCCGGGCAGAACCCCGGGATGAGGGGGATCTGGGGCGCCATCGCCTATTCGGTGCCGGACCAGAAGCGGGGCTTCTTCTGGGGCGCCGACAAGCCGGATGAGGCGCAGGAGATCGCCCTGCGGCACTGCCTGCACCGGGGCGGCCAGGACTGCAAGGTCGTCTCCCTCTTCCGCAACCACCGCCACTGGACCGACGACGACGGGAGCGGCTTCCCCTATGAGCACTGCGCCGCCCTGTCGGTCGGGAAGTCTCCCGCCGCCAGCCTGCCGGCCCCCTGGGGCGCTGCCTCGGCCGAGACCCGCCGCGAGGCCGAAGAGAAGGCGACCGCGATCTGCGGCGGCGACGCCAATGAGTGCCGGATCCCCGAATGGGTCTGCACCTGAGCCGCGGCGGCGTCCGGAACGACCCAGCACCCAACCAGATCAGACAGCCGAGACCCTCCGATGCTCCCCGTTTCCGCCCTGCAGTCGATGAACGTGCTTCTGGCGACGCCCTGCTACATCTCGGCGGTCTCGATGAACTATGTGACCAGCCTGTTCGAGTTCACCCATGAGGCGATCCGCCTGGGGTTGGGCTCGAGCCTGCACATGCGCTCGGAAAGCCTGGTCACCCGTGGCCGCAACGAGATCGTCAAGTTCTTCCTGATGAACGAGCAGTACACGCATCTGTTCTGGATCGACTCCGACATCGTGTTCAAGCCCGCGGCGGCCATACGTCTTCTGTTGTCGGATCACGACGTCGCCACCGGGATCTATCCGATCAAGCGCTTCAACTGGCCGCAGCAGGGGGTGCCGGCCGGCACGACGAAGGAGTCCTTCGAGACGCTGTACACCGACTACCCGTTCAACCCGGTCGGCCTCGGCTCGGAGCCGTTGGCCAAATTCGTCGGCGAGGAGGGCTTCATCGAGGTCGCCGAGGCGCCGACCGGGTTCATGGTCATCAAGCGACAGGTGTTCGGCCGGCTGATGCACAGCTATCCGGAGCTCAACTACGTCCCCGATGGTCCCCCGAACAATCCGGAAGCCCCGTTCTACTGGCTGTTCTTCGACTGCATGGTGGATCCGGACACCAGGCGCTACCTGTCGGAGGACTATGCCTTCTGCCGCCGCTGGCGGGACATCGGCGGCCGGGTCCATGCCGATCTGCAGTCCGACCTGGGGCATCTCGGGCAGCACATGTTCCATGGCAATTTCGCCGAGAGCGTCAGGCTGCGCGCTCATGATCCGAGAAGGGACGGATCGCGAGGGTAATTGCGCGTTGCAAGGTTGCGGCAAAGCCGCCGCCAGCTGGGACGACGCGTACGCAATCGAGCGGCTTGCGGCCTCTCCACCCCGATCTTCATCTCGCCTTCTTTCCCTTCGCGCGCGGCTTGGCGGCGTTCGCAGGCGGCGCCTTGGCCTTCTTCGCCTTGGCTGGCCTGTTCGCCTTGGCTGGCCTGGGCGCCTCGACATCGATCCATTTGCCGGTCCGGCCCGAAGCAATGATCGCGTCGCAGACGACCGTCGTCTCCAGCGCGTCGCGGAAGCTCGGCGCCGCCGGCTTGCCGTCGGCGAGGCCCTGCAGGAAATCGGCGACCTGATGCACGAAGGAATGCTCATAGCCGATGATGAGCCCCGGCACCCACCATTTGCCGAGATAGGGGTGTTCGCCGTCCGTCACCAGGATGGAGGTCCAGCCGCGGAGTGCGCCCGGTGTGCGATGATCGAACCATGCGACACGATTGAGGTCGTGCAGATCCCAGGCGAAGGAACCCTTCTCGCCGTTGATTTCCAGCGTATAGGCCGCCTTGTGCCCGCGCGCGTAGCGGGTGGATTCGAAGGTGCCGAGCGAGCCGTTCGAGAAATGGGCCAGCACCGCGGCGGCATCGTCGATGCCGACCTGCTGCACCTTGCCGGTCAGCGCATGCTTGCGCTGCTTGACGAAGGTCTCGGTCATGGCGGTCAGGTTGTTGACCGAGCCGTTGATCCAGATCGCCGTGTCGATGCAATGCGCCAGCAGGTCGCCGGTCACGCCCGAACCGGCGGCATCGACATCCAGCCGCCACGTCCCGGCGCCGCCCTGCGGCACGTCGGGTGAGATGGTCCAATCCTGCAGGAATTTCGCGCGGTAGTGATAGATCCTGCCGAGCAGGCCCTGGTCGACGAACTGCTTGATCAGGCTCACCGCCGGCACGCGGCGGTAATTGTACCAGACCATGTTCGGCACCCCGGCCGTCTCGACCGCCTGCACCATCGGCAGGCCTTCGGCGGCGGTGCGGGCGAGCGGCTTCTCGCAGGTGACCATCTTGCCGGCCTTGGCCGCGGCGATCGCGATCTCGGCGTGGCTGTCGTTCGGCGTGCAGATATCGATCAGATCGATATCCTTGCGCTCGATCAGCCTGCGCCAGTCGCTCTCGACGTCCTCATAGCCCCACATCTGCGCGAAGGCCTTGGCCTTGTCGCCATTGCGGGCGGCAACGGCCTTCAGGACCGGCCGATAGCCGGTGTCGAAGAAATGCGAGACGTTGCCCCAGGCATTGGAATGCGCCCGCGCCATGAAGCCGTAGCCGACCATGCCAACATTGAGTGTCCTGGCCATTTCGTTGTTCCCCTCCCGCTTCAGTCTTCGCGCCAGCCATGGGCGTCGCGCACCTTGATCATGGCGCCGAGCACGGCGTTCCAGGTCTTCTGATCCTCCATCACCACATTCGGGAACATGCAGCCGTCCCAGCAGATATGGCGCATCCGCCTGGTCAGATTGCCGTCGCGGTCGCGCAGCCAATAGCCGGCATGCTTGGTGATATCGAGCCTGCCGTTCGGGTCGGTGACCTGGCAGTGGCGGCCGGTCTTCTCATGGTCGCCCGAGCCGAAGACGGTGCCGTCATTCTGCGCGACGTGGAAATCCATGGTCCAGGGCCGGAGCGCATCGGCGACGGTCCGGTAGGCGGCGTCGAGCGTCGCCTGATCGGACCAGTCGAAATTCCTGGGCAGGATGCGGTCCTGCTCGGCGTTATAGCCGAGCGTGTAGAGCATCGAATGCGCCATGTCGGCCTGATAGCCGACCACGCCCGGGCGATCGACGAGCTCGAGCAGCTTCACCATCTCGCGCCAGGAATGCATGCCGCCCCAGCAGATCTCGCCCTCGGCAACGAGGAATTCACCATGATCCTCGGCGATGTCGGCGGCTTCCCGGAAGGTCTGCGCGATCAGCCGGGTATTGCCCGCCGGATCCGGGTCCCAGGCCTCGACACCCGTCGAGGAGTCGATCCGGATGCCGCCGGTAGGACGGATGCCGAGTTCGCGCATCTGCTGTCCGATGGCGCAGGCCTTCCGGACCTGATCGACGAAGCGCTTGCGGTCATCGGCCGAACCCATGGCCGATCCGCCGCCGGCGCCACCCCAGATCGGCGCGACGAAGGAGCCGACCTTCAGCCCGTAGCCGGCAATATGGTCGGCCATCCGCTTGACCGCATCCCCGTCGCTGTCGATCGACACATGCGGATCGGTGATGAAGAGGTCGATGCCGTCGAACCTGACGCCGTCGACCTCGGCCTCCGCGGTCAGGCGCAGCAGCGTGTCGAGCGGAATGATCGGCTCGGACTCGCCGCCCTTGCCGACGATTCCTGGCCAGGCGGCATTGTGCAGCTTCGGAAAATTGTTGGTCATCGGATCCTCCCCAGATCGAAATCGTGCAGGCCTTCTTTTGACTGCCGGTTTGCCCGGTCAGCGTCTCGATCCCTTCCGGGGTCTTCGGCCGCGTCGTCGATCCGCGTCCCCGGATTCCCTCCACATTAAACGACGCATGCGCCATGTCGGCCATAGCGGTCGAAATCCGGGACCTGATCGCGGGTGCGGAGCCGTTCAGCCAGCAGCTAGAGACGGGTCGCGATATACTTGGCCTCGAGGAATTCCAGCACGCCTTGCGCGCCGCCCTCCCGTCCGAGCCCGCTCTGCTTGGTGCCGCCGAACGGTGCCGCCGGATCGGACACCAGCCCGCGGTTGAGCCCGACCATGCCGGTCTCCAGGCGGCGGCAGACCTTCAGGCCACGCGCCAGGTCGCGGGTGAACACATAGGCGGCCAGGCCGTACTCGGTCGCATTGGCGAGGGCGACGGCCTCGTCCTCGGTCTCGAAGCGGCTGAGCGCTGCGATCGGCCCGAAGATCTCCTCCCCGGCCATGGCGGCATCGGCCGGGACCCCGTCCAGCACGGTCGGCGGATAGAAATAGCCGGGTCCATCCGGCCGCCGGCCGCCGCAGAGCAGCCGGGCGCCGCGCGACAGGGCATCGTCCACCAGCCGCTCGATCTTGTCGACCGCCGCCGGGTTGATCATCGGGCCGCATTCGGTGGCGGGGTCCGCACCGGGGCCGACCTTCAGCGCCGCCATGCGCGCCGCGAGCTCCGCCGCGAACCGGTCATGGAGGCCGGACTGCACATAGAGGCGGTTGGCGGCAGTGCAGGCCTCGCCGCCATTGCGCATCTTGGCCAGCATGGCGCCTTCGATCGCCAGGTCCAGATCGGCATCGTCGAAGACGATCAGCGGCGCGTTGCCGCCGAGCTCCATCGAGCAGCTGACCACATGCGTCGCCGCCTCGGCGAGCAGCACGCGGCCGATCTGGGTCGAACCGGTGAAGGACAGCTTCCGCACCCGGGGATCCGCCAGCATCGACGCCGTCAGTGGACCGGGCGTCGAGGTGGTCAGCACATTGACGACGCCCGCCGGCACGCCGGCCTCGGCGCACAGGGCGGCGAGCGCATAGGCGGTCAGCGGCGTCTCGCTCGCCGGCTTGAGCACGACGGTGCAGCCGGCGGCGAGCGCCGGCGCGATCTTGCGGGTGGCCATGGCCGCCGGGAAATTCCAGGGCGTGACCAGCACGCAGATGCCGACCGGCTCATAGTCGACGACGATGTGGTTCGCTCCGGTGGGGGAGAGCATGAAGTCGCCGCAGATGCGCACCGCCTCTTCCGCGTTCCAGCGGAAGAAGTCGGCGGCGTAGGCTACCTCGCCGCGCGCGTCGCGCAGGGCCTTGCCGTTCTCCAGCGCGATCAGCCGCGCCAGATCCTCGGCGCGCTCCGTCATCAGCTCGAAGCAGCGGCGCAGGATCTCCGACCGCCGGCGCGGCGGTGTCGAGCGCCAGGCCGCGGCCGCCTGTGCGGCCGCCTCGACCGCCGCCGCCGCATCCGCGACCGCTGCGTCCGGCACCTCGGCCAGGAGCTGTCCGGTCGACGGATCGATGACGGGAATCGGCTTGCGCCCCGCCGGCCACGACCAGTCTCCGCCGATGTAGAGGCCGCGGGCGCAGCTCGCAGGATCGATGCCCGATGCGGAGGCGAGGGACCCGGATGAAAGCGGCGTCGCAACGGTCATGGGCGGGATTCCTTTATTCGAGGACAGGATCGGATGCCGCCGCGTCAAGGTCGCCGCGATAGGCGGCATCGACCAGCCGGCGCATCTCGGCGAGCCCGATCGGGCGCGGATTGTTCTTGATCAGGCGCTCGATGCCGACCGCCTGCTCGGCGGTCCAGTCCAGCTTGTCGGCGGGCAGGCCGAGGCCGGCGAGCGTCGGCGTGATGCCGATGGCGAGCAGCAGCCGCGTCACCTCGTCGATGGCGGCGTCGGCCAGCGACGCTCGAGCGGCGTGCCCGCCATCGACCCCGAGCGCGACGGCGATCTCCGCCATCTCGTCCAGCGCCGCGGCGCGGTTGAAGCGCATCACATAGGGCAGGGCGGTCGCGACCCCGAGGCCGTGGGGCGTGTGGGTCAGGGCGCCGACGGGGTACTGGATCGCATGTGCCGCCGCCGTGCCCGCCGTGCCGAAGGCGCAGCCCGCGGCCAGCGCCGCCATCATCACCTCCGCCCTCGCGTCCTCGTCCCCTCCATCGCGCCAGGCGCGTTCGAGGCTGCGCCCGAGCAGCCGGATGGCAAGGAGGGCGAAATGGTCGGTCAGAGCGCTCTTGCCGATGAAGACGTGCTTCTGCGTCAACTCCGCCGAGGGCGGCCGCCGTCCGGCGGTGAACGCCTCGATGGCATGGGTGAGCGCGTCGGCACCGGCGACCGCGGTCAGCCCGGGCGGGCAGGAGAGGGTGAGGTCGGGGTCGCAGATGGCCGCTGCGGGGATGAGATACGGGCTCGATATGCCGACCTTCAGCATGCGGTCCGGATCGGAGATCACGGCGACCGGAGTCGCTTCCGAGCCGGTTCCCGCGGTGGTCGGAACGGCGACGACCGGCAGCACCGGTCCCGGCAGCTTGAACTCGCCGTAATAGTCCGGCAGCCGGCCGCCATGGGCGAGCAGCAGGGCGGCGCATTTCGCCATGTCGAGGCAGCTGCCGCCGCCGATGCCGATGACCAGGTCGGACGCGAAGCCGCGGGCCTCGGCGGCGCAGTCGGCGGCGCTGTCGCGCGGCACGTCCGGCAGCACGCGGCCATAGACCTCGACGGCAAGGCCGGCCGCGCGCAGGCCGTCCAGCATCCGCTCGAAATCGGCTGATGCGGCGAGGCGCTCATCCGTGCACACCAGCGCTCGCCGGCCAAGGCGGCCGGCGACCGCAGGCAAGGCGTGGCGCTGGCCCTTGCCGAACAGGATCTCCTTGGGCAGCCGGATCGCCGAGAACAACGTCACGATCGACTCCATCGATAGGGGATGAGCCGGAACTTCGGCTGTTCGAGATCCTATATTAAATCCTATAGGATATCGTATTGAATGCGACGGAGGATCGTGCTAGCTCTTCTCCATGTCAAGGGACAAAGCAGTGCGAAAGCCGATCATCACATCCAGTCCGGCAGCCGATCCGGGCGAGGGCAATCCCGTGATCCATCGTGCCGCCAGCCTGGCGGAGGAGGTCTATGAGGCGATCTTCGCCCAGCTGATGGCGCTGAAGATCCCGCCGGGCGCACGCATCACCGTCGATGCCCTGGTGCGTGAGTTCAACGTGTCGCAGACGCCGATCCGCGAGGCGCTCGGCCGTCTGGAAGGCGAAGGCCTGGTGGTCAAGACCCATCTCGTCGGCTACAGCGCGGCGCCCCAGGTCTCACGCCGGCGCTTCACCGAGCTGTACCAGCTGCGCCTGCTGCTCGAGCCCGACGCGGCGCACAGGGCGGCGTCGGCGATGACGGATGCGGCGCTGCAGCAGCTGACCGAAGCGGCGGGGCTGATGTCGCGCGCTGAAGGGTCGGACGAACGGGCCCGCTACTCCCGCTTCGCCCGGGAAGACGCGGTGTTCCACGACAAGATCCTTGCGGTCGCGGGCAACGAGCTCATCCGAGAGACGCTGGCGCACCAGCACACCCATTTCCACATCTTCCGCCTGATGTTCCATTCGCGGGTGACCGAGGAGGCGCTGGACGAGCACGCGGCGATCCTGGCCGCCTTCTCCCGGCGGAGCCCGGACGAGGCCGAACGGGCGATGCGCACGCATATCGAGCGGTCGCGCGACCGCCTGCTGCCGGCTTTCGACTGATGTCAGGAGCCATGGGCAGCGCCCCGATCCGTGATACGCTGGCGTCAAAAGGGGGATAGCGATGGGACAGGTCGACGCCTGCGCGCTGAGCCTGACGAATGTCAGCAAGTCCTATGGCCGTGTCAGAGCCCTCCACAACCTGTCGTTCAGCGTCGCGGAAGGCCGCTTCTTCGTACTGTTCGGGCCCAGCTCGGTCGGCAAGACCACGACGCTCCGCATGATCGCCGGACTGGTCCCGCCGGACCGGGGCCGCGTCGAGATCTTCGGCCGGGATTGGACGCACGAGCCGATCGCGGGACGCGGCGTGTCGATGGTGTTCCAGTCCTTCGCGCTCTATCCGCATCTCACCGTCCGCGAGAACCTGGCGTACCCGCTTCGCGAAGCCAAGATGGCCCGGGAGGAGATCGGCCGCCGCGTCCGGGAGACGGCGGCGATGCTTCGGCTTGACGCGAAGCTGGACCGCAAGCCCGGCACGCTCTCGGGCGGCGAGCAGCAGCGGGTCGCGCTCGGCCGGTCCCTGATCCGGCGCCCCCGGGTCCTGCTGCTGGACGAACCCCTGACCAATCTCGACGCCAAGCTCCGCCACGAGATGCGGGCCGAGCTCAAGCGGCTGCACCGCCAGTTCGGGCTGACGATCGTCTATGCGACACCCGACGAGCTCGAGGCGCTGTCGATGGGCGAGGAGATCGCCGTGCTGCGGGACGGCGGCGTGGTGCAGACCGGGACGCCCGACGAGCTCTACGAAGCGCCGCGCGATCTGTATGTGGCCGGCAAGATCGGCTCGCCCAGCATGAACATGATCAAGGGCACGCTGGCCCGTGACGGCACCGTCATCGAATCCGCGATCGGCCCGCTGCCGTGCCCGCGCAAGCTGAGCACTGCGGATGCGGGGGAAGCGGCCGTGGTGGGCATCCGGCCGAGCGACATCCGCCTCGCGACCGGCGGTGAGGGCGGCGTGACGGCCAGCATCGCCATGCTGGAGCCGCTGGGCGACGTCACGGTGATCTCGATGGAGACCGGCGGAGAGACGCTGCGGCTGGTGCTGCCGGAAGCGGCGGCTTCGGGCCTGCAGCCCGGTCAGCACGCCTCGATCGTTTTCGATGCACGAAAGCTCCACGTCTTTCGGGCCTCGAACGGACAGGCCATCACCTGACGCAGAGGCTGATCGATCAACGAGAAAATAAAACAAGTAAAAACAAAAAATAAAAGTCCACCGATACCATATAGGGAGGAGATTCGAGAATGACGGCAACCAGTAAGATCAAGGGCGTATTGACGGCGGCCGGCCTGGTCGCCTTGCTCATGACGGGCGGGGCCGGATTTTCCCTGGCCGAAGAGGTGACGCTGTCGATGGCGGTGCCCGACTGGCCGCCGACGCGTGTCATGAAGAAGTTCTTCGACGAGCAGTACAAGCCGAAATCCGGAAACACGGTGAAGCTCGACGTCGACTTCATTCCCTGGCCCGATTTCTACACCCGCGTGAATGCCTCGCTCACGTCCGGCGAGCAGAAGTACAATTTCATCGTGTCGGATTCGCAGTGGCTGGGCGCCTTCGTCGAAGGCGGATACTTCCGGAAGATCAACGACCTCCTCGACGCCGATCCCGATTTCAAGGCGGCCTTGATGGAGATCCATCCCAACCCGCTGAACGCCTATTCGACCTATCCCTACAAGTCCGACAACTATTACGGCTTCCCGCAGTTCCCTGACGTGCTGGTCACCTTCGCGCGCAAGGACATCATCTGCGACGAGACCGAACAGAAAAACTTCATGGCGAAGTACCAGAAGAAGCTGCCCTGCACGGGCGAAGAGATCGACGCCATGACCTGGGATGATTTCAAGAACGTCGGCGAGTTCTTCCGGCGCAAGAAGGGGGAGATGCTGGCGGGCAAGCCGGCCGATGACGATTTCTATGGGATCGCCTTCCAGGCCGGAAAAACCTACGACTTCTCGTCGATGCAGATCAACGGCCTGATCTGGCAGATGGGCGGCGACATCTGGGACGAAACCCAGGTTCCCAAGGGTCAGGCGGAGGGAGTGGTGAATTCCCCCACCGCGGTCAAGGCGCTGCAGACCTATCTGGACCTGATCGAATACATGCCGCCGGTGGCCAGGACCGGCACCATGGACATCTTCAAGTCGGACGAGCTGTTCCGCGAAGGCAAGGTGGCCATGAACGTCAACTGGATCGGCCTTGGCGAAGCGTCGCTCGATCCGAAATCCTCCAAGGTCGCCGACAAGCTGGTGTTCGGCCTGATGCCGGGAACCATGGGCGCCGACGGCAAGATGGTCCGCTGGTCCAATATCGGTGGTCAGCCCTTCGTGCTGACCACCTGGACCACCGACGCCCAGATCAAGGAGGCGGTGGAGTTCGTGAAGTGGTGGCTGTCGCCCGACATCCAGAGCCAGTTCGCGGCGGCCGGCGGCCAGTCCGCCATCAAGTCGGTGTACTCGGATCCCAAATATGTCACCTACCGCCCGTGGAACCGGGCCTGGGCCGCGTCGCTGGATTGGCAGAAGGACGTCTGGCACGTGCCGCAGTTCTACGAGCTGCTGACCCAGCAGCAGGATCAGTTCGATCTCGCCATCACCGGCAAGCAGGACTCCAAGACCACCTTGGACAACATCGCCAAGTTTCAGCAGAACCTGCTGACCGAAGCGGGCTTGATCCAATGATCTGACGAAGGCTGCCGCCGCCGGTCCCCCCGGGCCGGCGGCAGCGGTCCTGGGCCGCGGCAGGCCGATCGGGCGGTTCGACGGACGCCGCGAGACAGGCCGGATTCGTTAAGACTTCGATCGAGAGCGCCATGTCAGTGACACCAACCATGCCGGCTCCCAGGGTCCGGACGTCGCCGGCATTTCTGGAGTTGTCTGCCGGCAACTGGCGGCTGGCCATCGTCGCGGGCGTCGCCGTCTCCGCCGCCGCCGCCGCGGCGCTGCCCGCTTCCGTCGCCTTCTGGATCGTCGGTGCCATGGCGGCGCTGGTCGCCGCGACATTCGCGGTCAACGCCTATCGTCGCCGCCACTATGGCGGGCTGCTGGTAGCGCCGGCCATCGCCGTGCTGTTCGTGATGAACATCTTTCCGCTGCTGTGGTCGCTGGGGCTCTCGTTCTTTGCCTATCAGTCGAACCAGCAGTCGATCCGGTTTGTCGGTCTCGGCAACTACATCAAGGTGCTGACCAACGACATCGCCGCGGCCGACAACTGGCACGCCCTGACCAACACGGCCATGTTCGTCGTGCTCACGGTCGCGGCCCAGATGGTCGTCGGCTTCCTGCTGGCAATGCTCTTCGCCAAGCAGTTCCCTCTGCGCAAATATCTCCTGATCCTCGTATTGGCGCCGATGATGCTGTCGGTCGTCGCTTCGGGTGTGTTCTTCACCTACTACTACGACCCGACTTTCGGCATCCTCAGTTACGTGATGAACGGCATCGCCGACGGCCAGTTCATCCTGATGGACAGCAAGGCGGGCGCAGTGGGCGGCATCGTCTTCGCCGATGCCTGGATGTGGTCCCCCTTCGTGATGCTGCTGGTGCTGGCCGGGCTCGTGTCCGTGCCGAAATATCTCTACGAGGCGGCCGCCATCGATCGCGTCTCCGCCTGGCGGCGCTTCTGGACCATTACCTTCCCTTATATTCGCGGGCTGCTGATGCTGGCGCTGCTGTTCCGCACCATCGAGGCGTTCAAGCTGGCCGACTTGGTGATCCTGCTCACCAAGGGCGGTAACGACACGATGACGATCTCGTACCACCTGATCCGCATCGCCAATGAGCAGAACAAGACCAGCGAGGGGGCGGCGATCTCCTACATCATGCTGTTCATGGTGATCGTCCTCACCAATCTCTACCTCTATCTCGCCAATCGCCGGAACGGGGAGAGCTGAGCATGGCCTCCGGCCCGTCCATCTGGGAACGCATCGGTTTTCGTCGGAGCCACGGCGTCGCGGAGGCCGGCTGGGGGCGCACCCTGGTCGTGGCGGGCGTCAGCCTGGTCTACTTCCTGCCGGTGCTGTTCATCATCTTCACCGCGATCAAGCCGCAGGAGCTGGCGCTGTCGGTGCCGCCGACGTTGTCGCCGACCTCGCTGTTCGGCCTCATCCCCGACCGCTTCGTCTTCGTCCCGACGCTGGAGAATTTCGGCTCGGTCTTTTCGCGCGTGATGACCACCGGCGGCCAGCCGGAGCCGACCGGCTTCGACCGCTTCTTCTTCAACTCGATCGTGATCGCAACCGTCTCGGTCCTGCTCGCCCTCGTCCTCGGCACGCTGGCGGCCTACGGCTTCTCGCGCTATCCGCTCAAGGGCAACGACACCTATCTTTTCATCATCCTGACCACGCGGATGCTGCCGGCCATCGTCGTCATCATTCCGGTGATCCTGATGTTCCGCGCTGTCGGCCTGTCCGGATCCTATCCCGGCATCATCCTGCTCTACACCGCCTTCAACCTGGCCTTCACGATCTGGATGATGAAGAGCTTCTTCGACGAGCTCTCGACCGATGTCGAGGACGCCGCCCGCATCGACGGCTCCTCCGAGGTCAAGGTGTTCTGGAAGATCTGCCTGCCGCAGGTCGTTGCCGGCCTGGCCGCGACCTTCGTGTTCGGGCTGATCCTGACCTGGAACGAGTTCCTGTTCGCTCTTCTCCTGACCAGCCCCGACACGCGCACCGTGCCGGTGGCGATGAACCAGGCCGTCTCCTCCGGCGGCCGCGGCACCGACTGGACGCTGCTGGCCGCGATCGAGACGCTGTTCCTGATCCCGGTCTTCCTCGTCACCTTCTTCCTGCAGAACCACCTGCTGCGCGGCGTCACCTTCGGCACGGTCAGGAAATAGCGATGTCGACCATCGAGATCCGCGGGATCACCAAGGCCTTCGGCCCGTTCGTCGCGGTCCGCGATGCCGACCTGTCGGTGGCGGCGGGGGAGGTCGTCTGCCTGCTCGGCCCGTCGGGCTGCGGCAAGACCACGACGCTGCGCATGATCGCGGGGCTGGAACGAGCCACGGCGGGCGACATCGTGATCGCGGGGCAGCGCATGAACGAGCTGTCGCCGCAGAAGCGCAACATCGCCATGGTCTTCCAGTTCTATGCGCTGTATCCGGCGCTGACGGTCGGCGAGAACATCGCGATGCCGCTGCACCGCGAGGGTATCGGCAAGGCGGAGGTCGCCGCCCGGGTCGGCAAGGTCGCCGACATCCTTCATCTGAGCGATGTCCTGGACCGGATGCCGGGGCAAGTCTCCGAAGGGGAGAAGCAGCGCGTCGCCGTGGCGCGCGCCATCGTGCGCGATCCCAACTGCTTCCTGTTCGACGAGCCGCTGTCGCGGCTGGATGTGGAACTGCGCCACGCCATGCGCGGCCAGATCAAGGCGGTGCTGTCGAACCTGTCCAAGGCCACGGTCATCGTCACCCACGACCAGCTCGAAGCCCTGACCATGGCGGATCGGATCGCGATCATGCGCGACGGAATGATCGAGCAGGTGGGCAGCCCCCACGAGGTCTTCGCCAAGCCGGCCAACGTCTTCGTCGCCAGCTTCATCGGCACGCCGCAGATGAATCTGATCGAAGCGGAGCTCAAGGGTTATGGCAACGGCAAGGCGACTGTCACCTTCGACCAGCAGGACGTCGATCTTCCCGCGAACCCCGCCGTCGCGGCCCTGGAGCCGGGACGGGTCACGGTCGGCGTGCGGCCGCGCGCCTTCACCGCCGTGCCCCAGGACACCGCCGGCACGATCGATGCCGTGACCGAGCTGATCGAGCCAATGGGCGCCGAGACGCTCATCCATGCGCGAACCAGGGCCGGCGGCGACATCCGGGTGGTTGTGCCGCGCGACCGGAAGGTGAAGGTCGGCGAACCGCTCCACCTGATCCCGGACCCCATGCAGACCCACATCTTCGCCGCCGACGGCAAGGCGGTCCGCGCATGAGCCGGCACGATCAGGGCGGGCTGTCGTCCGCGGCCGCGCGCAGGCTGGAATACGCCATCATCGGGCTCGGCGTCGTGGCGCTGCTGCTGATCTTCCAGCCCTTCGACATCGCGCTGTTCACGGCCGGGGGCATCATCGTCGTGGTGGCGGCGCTGGCGAACAACCTGCTGCCGCTGGCGCAGCCCGGCGTGCCGAGACGGTCCGTGGCGAAGGCGGTGATGATCGTCGCCATGATCTTCTGCCTCGTCCTGCTGATCTCGATCACCGCGGCGCATCTCTACGGCCTGTTCTTCCTCAAGCCGCCGGATCCCGGCACCGTCAGCGGCAAGGCCCAGCTGAGCGCCACGCCCTGGTACATGCACGGCTTCACCTGGACGGTCGCGGTCATTGCCTGCGTCCTGGCCGGCGCGCTGCTGCTGCAGGGCCGCTGGCGGACCGCAGGCGAGGAAGGATCCGGCGAGCACAACCATTCAACATCTCCAGGAGAGTGAACGATGAGCGTCCGCAACCAAGCTGCCGCTGTGCACCGGATGCAGCAGCTGATGTCCACGTCGCCGGTCCCCTCGATCTCCACCGAGCTGCTGGTCACGGCTGATGGCGAGCTGAACCGGGAGCTCAACAGCTTCCTGTTCGACCCGCCCTCCGATCCGGCCCTGCTCAAGGGCAAGCGGATCGCCATCTGCTGCACCAACGGCGTGGAGGAGGTGGAGATCCTGGGCGCCCATCGCTGGCTGACCGAGCATGGGGCCACGGTCCATATCGTCTCGCCACGCATCGGTGAATTCGACCCGACACTGGGGCTGCGCTTCCCGCCGCAATGCGCCACCCACGTCCTCGCCATCCGCCTGATGGAAAATGCGGGCTGGCTGAAGATCGACCGCTACACCGACGAGGCAAAGGCCGCGGACTACGACGCGGTCCTCCTTCCGGGCGGTTGCTGGAACCCCGATGCGCTGCGCATGGACAAGCATGCGGTGGCCTTCGTCCGCGCCATGGACGAGGCCGGCAAGCCGACGACCGCGATCTGCCACGGCCAATGGGTGATGGTCAGCGCCCGGATTCTCAAGGGCAGGCGCGCCACCGCAGTGTGGAACATCCAGATCGACCTGGAGAATGCCGGCGCCGTGGTGCTCGACGAACCCTGCGTGGTCGACGGCAATCTGATCACCGCGCGCTTCCCCTATGACCTGCCGCGGCTGGTCCAGGCCATGGTGCAGCAGCTGCTGGCTGCGAAGGGACAGGCGTCGGCGGCGCAGTAAGGCCCTCGCCTGGGGTGTCCGGGCCGGCGACGGCCGCCGGCCAAGGGAGGAGCGCGGCATGAAATACGGCTTCAACCTGCTGCTCTGGACGGGGCATGTCACCGACGAGCACGCTCCCCTGCTGCAGGCGCTCAGGGAGACGGGATACGACAGCATCGAGATCCCGGTCTTCGAAGGCACGCCCGACCACTACGCCAGGCTCGGGGAGCGGCTTGAGGCGCTGGGCTTCGACGTCACCGCGGTGAGCGTGCTGGGGGTGGGGCACAACTGCCTGTCGGACGACCCGGCGGAGCGGGAGGCCGCGCTGGACCGGGCGAAATGGGTCGTCGACTGCACCAAGGCGCTCGGCGGGTCGATCATCGCCGGCCCGATGCATTCGCAGCTTGGCCATTTCACCGGCCAAGGCCCGTCAGCCGAGGAGCGCCGGCGCGGCATCGAGTTCAACCGCCGCGCCGGCGACCATGCCGACCGGCACGGCGTGCGCTTCGCCCTCGAAGCATTGAACCGCTTCGAATGCTACTTCCTCAACACGATGGACCAGCTGGCCGACTATCTTGACGAGGTCGGCCACCCCGCCGTGAAGGGGATGTACGATACCTTCCACGCCAATATCGAGGAGAAGGATCCTGTCGCCGCGATCGGCGCGATCAGCCGCCACATGATCCATGTCCATGTCTCGGAGAATGACCGCGGCACGCCGGGCAAAGGTCATGTGCCGTGGGGCCCGACCTACAAGGCGTTGCGGGAAGCGGGATATGACGGCCGGCTGACCATCGAGGCGTTCGGCCGCGGCGTTCCGGCGCTGGCTGCCGCCACCCGCGTGTGGCGCGACTTCTTCCCCAATGAAGAAGAGGTCTACCGATCCGGCTTCGCGCATATGTCGCGGGGCTGGGCCGATGCAGGAGCCTGAGCGATGCGCCCGCAGGAATCGTCACGCCTGCGGGAGCAAGTGCATGACGATGTCTTGATCACGATTGCCGAGGTCCCGGCCGCCGTTTCGGCGCGCCGGCAGCCGCCTACACGACCGGATAGGCGACATAGGCGAAGCGCCTGCTGTCGGGGGCCCAGCTGTTGACGTTGATCGTGCCCTGGCCGCCGAATAGGGCGACGAGGTCGCGCTGGCCGCTGCCGTCCGGCTGCATGAGGCGGAGGATCACCTCCTTGTTCGGCGGATGCCCGGTGGTGCCGGCCGGATAGCTGATGAAGACGACGGACCGGCCATCGGGCGAGACATGCGGGAACCAGTTGACGCGGTCGTCGAAGGTGAGCTGCTCGATGCCGCTGCCGTCCGGCCGCATGCGGAAGCACTGGGCGTGGCCCGGGATCGTCGCCGCGCGCTCGGCGTTGAAGTAGATCCACTGCCCGTCCGGCGCGTATTCCGGACCGTCATTGGGGTAGCTTACATCCGTGAGCCGGGTGTCGGGCCCGCCCGATGCGGGAATCGTGAAGATGTTGATCCGCCTGGCGTCGGCCGGGCCTTCGACCGCGACATAGGACAAGGTCAGCCCGTCCGGCGAGATGCCGTGCAGATAGTGATGATGCGGCGTCTCGTGCGCGTTCGAGACCCGGCGCGGCTCGCCGCCTGAAAGCGCGACGGCATAGATGTGGCCGTCATTGTCGCTCATGTAGATGGTTTTCCCGTCCGGCGAGAGGACGTGGTCGTTGTTGAGATCACGGATTGGTCCGGTGTCGATTTTCTCGGGCGCGGTCGTGCCGTCCGCATCGATCCGCCAGATCTCGCCGCCGGCATTGAAGACGAGGCATTTGCCGTCGGCCGTCCAATTCGGCGCCTCGATGATCTCGTTCGCCTCGAGCAGGACATGAGGCTGCCCCGTCTCGATGTCGATCGTGATCAACTGCGCGATCTGGCCGGGGAGCAGGCTGCGGCCGCGTCGCGTGAAGACGGGCCCGGCTTTCAGGGTCATGTCGGTCTCCAAGCTTGAAGAGATCAGCCCCGTGCGCCGAGCCTGACGAGATGGTCGTAGGAACGCTGGGCGAGCGCCCGCCAGTCGGCCGGCTCGTCGTGCTCGACGACGAGGTGATCGGCCGGCGTCTCGGCAAAGTGCGGCCACAGCGCCTCCCAGTCGACGACGCCGTCGCCCATCGCCGTCCAGCCGCCCTCGGCCGTCGTGCCGGCCGATGCGGTGTCCTTGACCTGGATGGCGTAGAGGCGGTCCTTCCAGCGCTTCAGCTCGGTCAGCGGATCGCCGCCGCCGCGCACCACCCAGGCGAAGTCGATCTCGTAACCGACCTCGCTGCCGGCGCCCTCGAAGAGGAGATCGATCGGCCGCGATCCGTCGGGCAGCCGCCGGTACTCGAAATCGTGATTGTGCCAGGCCAGCTTCAAGCCTTCGGCGGCGACGATCTCGCGCACACGGTCGAGCTCGCGCCCGATGGCGCGCCAGCCATCGGCCGTGGTCGGCCGGTCCTGCGGCTCCAGATAGGGCGGGATCAGCAGCCCGGCGCCGATGGTCTTGGCGATGTCGATGAAGCGCCGGGGATCGGCGACGAGCCCCTTGAACGGCAGGTGAAAGCCGTAACAGGCGAGGCCGGCGGCGTCGATCTTGCGGCGGAACTCCGCGGCGCTCGCCTCATAGGCGGGCAGCCAGGGCTCGACGGCGTCATAGCCGATCGCGGCAAGGCCTTCGAGCTGGCGCTCGAGCGGCGGGAAGTTGCGCGCGGAATAGAGCTGGAACGAGATCTTGTAGGTCATGTCCGATCCCATCGGAAGGTTGAAGGATGAACCGTTCAGGCGGGGCGCGCGAGCAGCTCGCGGAGGGCGGTCGAGATCAAGGCGATGTGGTGCACACCCCCGCATTCCTGTCTAGGACATCGCGCAGGCGCTGGGCGTCTGGTCCGGTTCGATCAGCTCCACTTGGCCGGTCAAAAAAAGGCGAGCCTGGCGGTCGCCTCCGACGGCGCGCCGTTCGCGTGATCCGCGCCGTCTCGCCAGCTGGGATGGTTCTGTCGGAATAATGGCCATGACATAGAGAGAATTATACTTTGTTATATCCGCGCTCTTATGCATAGATCGTTTCGTATCGCTTCGCTTTGAAAAAACGATCCTTGCCGGAACGGAGTCGAGACAGCGGCTATTCATCATTCGATGGCAACTTTGGAGATCGACATGGACAAGGATCGCATTGCGGGCGCCGCCAAGCAGGCCAAGGGCGCTGTGAAGGATGCCGCCGGGAAGGTCACCGGTGACCGCAATCTTCAAGTTGACGGCAAGATGGATAAGGCCGAGGGCAAGCTTCAAAAGGAAGTCGGAAAGGCCAAGGACGCCGTCCGGGATGTTGCCAAGCGTTGAGTTCGACTTGGATCAAAATCATCCTTCATGCTGAAGCTTTAGCGCGCCATCGCATTGCGATGGCGCGCTCGGTCGTTTCCTGCCGACAGGCGACAATGATAGGGGTATCCCATGGCGACGACGACTGACAAGACACTCGACGATCTGTTCCTCGACACCCTGAAGGACATCTACTACGCCGAGAAGCAGATCCTGAAGGCCCTCCCCAAGATGGCGAAGGCTGCTCAATCCGCGGAGCTCAAGGCCGCCTTCGAGACCCATCGCGATGAGACCGAGGGCCAGGTCGACCGCCTCGAGAAGGTGTTCGAGCTGATCGGCAAACGGGCGCAGGGCAAGATGTGCGACGCGATCGTCGGCATCATCGACGAAGGCAAGGAGATCATGGAGGAGTTCAAGGGCGCCTCCGCACTCGATGCCGGCCTGCTCTCGGGCGCCCAGGCCGTCGAGCATTACGAGATTTCCCGCTACGGCACGCTGAAGGCCTGGGCCGCCAGGCTCGACCTGCCGGAGGCGGTGCGGCTGCTCGATCAGACGCTCCAGGAGGAGAAGAAGACCGACCAGTTGCTGTCGAAGCTCGCGGAAAGCAGCCTCAACCGAAAGGCGGCTTGAATCCGACTGGGCAATGCAGAAACCCCGGCACGAGCCGGGGTTTTTTCTTGCGCTGCCCGCTACCTGCCGGTCTCGTCGTCCGGTGCCGCAACCGGCTTCGATTCGGCCGAGCCGCGCTGCCGCAGCACGACCGTGAGCCAGATGAAGGGGAATAGGGCGATGAAGCTCGCGGTTCCGGGGCAGGACGTCAGGGGCGCCGCGCTTCTAGTCGCACCGCATCAGGCGCAACCGATCCGGGGCTCGACGCGTCGGCCACGGCGTGTTCAGCCGTGCCCGGGCGCGCCCGTCACCCGCCAGATCACGTCGCCGACATCGTCCGCCACCAGCAGCGAGCCGTCCGGGCCGATGGTCACCCCCACCGGCCGCCCATAGGAGGCGCGCTCGTCCGGCGACAGGAAGCCGGTCAGGATGTCGCGCACCGGCCCGCCGGGGCGTCCATTCACGAATGGCACGAAGGCGACCTTGTAGCCGCTCAAGGTGCTGCGGTTCCAGGACCCGTGCTGTCCGATCGCCATGCCGTCGGGGAAGCCGGGCAGCGTGCCGGCCGGCAGCCAGCACAGGCCCAGCGACGCCGTGTGCCCGCCCAAGGCGAAATCCGGGGTTATGGCCGTCGCGACCAGCGCCGGGTCCTGCGGCACCCGGTCGTCCACGATCCTGTCCCAATAGCAATAGGGCCAGCCGTAGAAGCCGCCGTCGCGCACCGATGTCAGATAATCGGGCGGCGTCTCGTCACCCAGCCCGTCGCGCTCATTCACCACCGTCCAGAGAACCCCCGTCGTCGGCTCCCACGCCATGCCGACCGGATTGCGCAGGCCGCCGGCGAAGATGCGGCTCTGGCCGCTCTCGAGGTCCAGCTCGTGGATGGCGGCCCGGCCCTCTTCCACCGCCATCCCGTGGTCCGCGATATTGCTGAGCGAGCCGACGCCGATATAGAGCTTCCGCCCGTCCGGGCTGGCGAGCAGGCTCCGAGTCCAGTGGCCGCCGGGCTTCAGCTCGTTCAGCTTCCGCCCCGGTGCGCTGATGCGGGCGTCTCCGGGCGTGTACGGGAAGGCCATCACGCCATCGGTGTTGCCGACATACAGCGTGTCGCCGAGCTGCGCCATGCCGAAGGGCTGGTTCAGCCCGGCGAGGAACACCTCGCGGGTTTCGGCGACGCCGTCGCCATCGGCATCGCGCAGGAGGGTGATGCGGTTCGGGCTTTCGCCCACCGCGGCCGCGCGCTTCATCGTGCTGAACATGGCGTAGTCGAAGACCGACTTGATGCCCCCCGGCGTGCTCAGCGCCTCGGCCGTCAGCACGTCGCCATTCGGCAGGACGTGGATCCAGCGCGGATGCTTCAGGCCGGCGGCGAAGGCGTTGACCTGGAGCCCCGGCGCCGCGACCGGCGTCTGCCCGGCGGTCCATCCCTTTGCGGTCGGCATCTTCAGGGTCGGAATGCTGCCCTGGGGCTTCGCCGCCGGGATCGCCGGCGCGCTGCCGAAGGCCGGCTGGCGCGGGCCGTCGTGCCGGTGCCGCAAATGGATCGCTCCGGTGCCGACCAGCGCGACGACTCGGGCAAAGATGCCGGACAAGCTCATTGCGTTCCCCTACCTGCGTGAACACGGGCGGCACGAAGCGCCGCGAGATTTGTACCAACGGTCTGTCAGGTTACAGCCATGCCGTGAAGGCCGTCTGCGGAGACGGCGGGATCGAACCTAGGCTGAACGCGGGATCGGCGGAAGACGGTTGCTTATTCCACGACGATCCGCACCGGGCGCGACTCCCCGTCCTGCAGCGGCAGGCGCAGCTGGAAGCGATGCGCGCCGGGCGTCAGCGGCCAGTACACCGTCTCGTCCGGCCGCGCGGTGCGGAACGGCAGGCCGTCGACATACCAGACCACCTGGGCGACGCCGGGCGCCGCCGCGGCCTTCAGCGCCAGCCGGTCCAGCGCCGGCGGCATCTCCGGGTTGCGCCAGATCCGGGCGTTCTGCTCCGGCATCGTGATCGACAGGCGCGGTGCTTCGGTAGTGCCGATCGCCGGGCCGTCAGGCGCCCGGGCGACGGCGGGCACCACCGCCGGCGGCGTGGCGGCGTCGGCCTTGACCCATTCGACCAGGCGCTGGCGGCAGAAATCGGGGGCGGCACCGCCGGCCGGCACGCACAGCTCGACCGGCTTGTAGGCCCGCGGCGCCGGGAAGCCGGCATCCAGCAGGTCGCCGGGCCGGGCGCCGTGCAGCGCCATCAGCACGTCATGGGCCAGCTTCGCGGCCGACCCGGCGCCGGCGACCTGGCGCATGGTCCCGGCATCCGGCCGGCCGAACCAGACCCCGACCATGTAGTCCTGCGACCACGCCACCACCCAGGCGTCGCGATAGCCCTGGGAGGTGCCGGTCTTCAGCGCCACCGGGAACGGGAACTCGGTGGTGCCGTAGCGCGGGAAGCTGGGCAGACGCGCCATCGGGTCGGACAGGAACAGGGTGACCAGCCGGGCGATGTCGGCCGACAGCACCCGGCGCGGCGGTGCCGTCGGCTGGCCGCGGTACCACACCAGGTCGCGCAGGGTGCCGTCATCGGCCAGCGCGCCATAGGCCTGCACCAGCCGGTCCAGGCTGGTCGGCAGCGACCCGATTGCCATCGACAGGCCGAAGCTCTCGGCCGGCACGTCCAGGTCGTGCAGCCCCAGCTCGCGGAAGAAGCGGAAGCCGCTGTCCAGCCCGACCCGGCGCAGCAGGTTCGTCGCCGGGATGTTGCGCGAATTGGCCAGCGCCTGGCGCGGCAGCACCGGCCCGAGGAAGCTGCGGTCGGCGTTGGAGATGCCGGACGCGCCCTCGGGCATGTCGGCCATCACGTCGGTCGGGCTCAGCAGCGTCCGCTGCATCGCCAGGGCGTAGATGAAGGGCTTCAGCGTGCTGCCGGGCGAGCGCACGACGCGGCTGAAATCGATCGACCCGCCATTGGCGCCGCCGTAGCGGGCGGAGCCGACATCGGCCAGCACCTCGCGGCTGTCGCGCCGGGCCACCACCACGGCCACCTGCTGCGCCCCCATGGGCGAGAGCGCCTGCAGCTGGCGGCGCGCCGCGGCCGTCACGGCTTCCTGGATCCCCAGATCCAGCGTGGTGCGCAGCCGCGGATCATTGGCGGGCAGGGCCTCGGCGCCGTTCCGCGCGATCATCTGGCGCAGCCGCAGGATGGCGGGCACGGCGTCCGGCCGGCGCGGCACCGGCGGCAGGCGCATATCGGCCAGCTGGGTGGTGGCCAGCGCCAGCTCCTGCGGTCCGATCACGCCCTGGCCGGCCAGCTCGTCCAGCGCCCGCTGGCCGCGCCGCTTGGCCCGGGCCAGCCCGTCTGGACGGCGGGGATTCATCAGGCTGGGCGCCTGCGGGATGGCGGACAGCAGGGCGATCTCGGCCCAGCTCAGATCTGCCACCGGCTTGTCGAAATACCAGCGCGCGGCATGGGCGATGCCGTGGCTGCCGTTGCCGTAGGGCACCAGCCGCAGGTAATGCGCCAGCAGCGTCTGCCGGTCATAGCGCTGGGTCAGCACCAGCGCGGTGCCGGCCTCTACCGCCTTGGACCACAGGTTGCGCGCCGCCGGCTGCTGCATCCGGGCGATCTGCATGGCGATGGTCGAGGCGCCGGACCGCACCCGGCCGCCTTCGATGTTGTGCCACAGGGCCCGGGCGACGGCGCGTGGGTCGACGCCGGGATGGTCCCAGAAGCGCCGGTCCTCCAGCGCCAGGGTGGCGCGGACGACCCGGTCGGGCAGGGGATCGACCGTCCAGTAGCCGTAATCGACAGTCCGCTTGCCGTCCGCGGTCCGCTCCTCATGGCCGATCTGGGCCAGGAACTCGCCCTGGCGGTCGTACAGGATCGGGGTCGGCGCCGGCGCTTCCAGATGCGCCCGCTGCGCCACCTGGACCGCGAAGGTCGCGACCATGGCGAGGCCGAGGGCCAGCACGCCCCAACCGATCCGGCGCCGCCACCGGCGGCGGGGCGGGGAGGGAGGCGTGGGAGGAGACACGGGCTGCATCTAGGGCTGCCCGAACGCGTTGCCTCTCCCGCTTGCGGGAGAGGTCGGAGACGCGAAGCGGCTCCGGGTGAGGGCCCTTTGTCGAGGCCTGGGCCAGCCCTCACCCGGACGTCCTTGCGGACGTCCGACCTCTCCCGCCAGGCGGGAGAGGCAACGCGTTCTCTCGAAACGGCCCAAGGCCATCTTCATCCCACCCGTCCTACGGGCTGACGACGACGCGCTGGCCGGCGCTGGCACCGTAGACACCGGCCCGGTACATCAGCTCGGCCTCGCCCGGCGGCTGGATGAAGCTGCCCGCCACCTGCGCCCGCAGGCGGAAGCGCAGGGTCAGCGTGCCCTTGTCCAGCCGGTCGTAGAACACCTGCACCTCGTCGTCGCCATAGCTGGCATAGCTGGGCGGTACCGATGGCGCGGCCGACGGCACGGCCTCCGCCGGCGCCGTCGCCAGGTTCGGGTTCAAGGGCTCGAAGCCGGCGGCGATCGGCAGGCGCAGGGCGACCTGGGTGCGGGCCTCCGGGTTGATCAGCTCCGCCACCTCCTCGACCACCTCGCCGGCGGCGACATGGATGGCGCCGTCGCCGCCCGGATCCAGCCGCTCCAGCGGGCCGTCGGCCGGCACGCGGTACAGCTGCCGGGTCAGCACGAAGCCGTCCTGCACCGGCGTCGCGGCCGATCCCGGCGCCTTCGGCAGCCAGCGTGCGTCGCCCAGGGCCACCACCGGCTGGCCGCCCTGGTTGGCCACGCCGATCGGCCCGGCCTGGTCGACGCTCCAGCGCAGCACCGGCGTGTCGGGCCCCAGCGTCCCGGTGTGGTCCCCGCCGGGCAGCGAGGCCGCGACGGGCACCGACCCGCTTGGCGCCACCCAGGCGGTGGCCAGGGCGCGCAGCGCCGCCGCGTCGGCATTGGTGCTGCCCCAGCCCGAGCCGTCGCCGAGGCCGATCAGCCCGGTGCGCAGCACGCTCGCCACCGGGTCCTCCGGCGCGGCCTTTGCGACCGCCAGCAGCACCTCGGACAGTGTCCGGGTCTCTGACGGCAGCACCATCGGATCGGCCGGGCGGTCCTGCAGCCCGGCATAGACCGCCCGGCCGTCGCGCGACAGCAGCCGGACATTGGCCTTGACCTGGTCCAGCAGCCCGGCGACCCGGGTGGGATCGGCGTCCGGCGCGGCGGCGACCACCGCGGTGATCTGCGCCAGCGATTCCAGCGGCAGGAGCGAGGCCCGGCGGCTCAACTCCGCCAGATAGGCCGGGTCGGCGGCGCCGCCCGCGGCCAGGGCCGACAGGGCGGCAACGCGCTCGCGGACATCCTCACCCGTGAGGAAGCGCGGATAGTCCGAGCGCAGGGCCTGCTTCAGCACCTGGGCCAGCCGATCCTTCAGCGCCGGATCGACGGTCTCGCCCGCCTGCTCCGCCTGCACCACGAAGCTATAGGCCGCCGCTGTCAGCAGCACCGAGCCGCGCGACTTCGGCCAGAACCCGACCAGCCCGTCCTCGTCGGTGGTGCGGATGATGCTCTGGATCGTCTTCTGGACGTCGGCCGAGATGCGGTCCTGAAGCCCGGCCGCGGCCAGCACCGGGGCGTAGGGCTTGAGGGCGAGCTCGGAGCTGGCCAGCGCCATCACCTGCTCGGTGCAGCCGAACGGATACTCGGCCAGCGCGTTCAGACCGGCGACCAGCCGCACCAGGGCCGGGTCGGCGGCGAGGGTCACCGAGGCGGAATAGGAGCCGGGGCGGACGTCGCCCGGCGCCGCCAGCAGGGCCTGGGTCGCGCCCGGCGCCAGCTCGACGATCCGGCGCTCGCGTAGCGGCAGCCGGTCCGGCCGGATCGGCAGCGCGATCTCGACCGCGTCGCCGGCCTTGTCGGCGTCGCGCTGCAGCAGCAGGCGCAGCTTCGCCGTGTCCTGGCCCGGCGCCGGGTCGGGCACCGAGACCGGGAAGCTGATCCGCGCCGGCCGGTTGCCGTCCCAGGCAAAGGCGCGGTCCTTCGACCCCTGCACGGTCAGCCCGTCGACGCTGATGCCGGCACGGCCGGAGCCGCCCGGGCCCTCGACCACGCGGCCGACCAGCCCGGCGTCGAAGCTGTCGCCCGGCCGCACGAAGCGGGGCAAGGCGGGCTGGGCCACGATCGGCTGGCGCACCTTGACCTCGCCGGTGCCGACTCCGAAGCGGTCCGCCCCGCTGGTGACCACGGCGCGCATCTTGTAGACGGTCAGCGTGTCCGGCAGCTTCACCTTGACCTTGGCGGTGCCGTCCGGCCCGACCTGGACATGCGGCAGGTAGATCGGCACCGGGTTGAAGTTGCGGCGGACGGAGATGTTCTCCACCCCCCAATCGTCGGTCGCCTCGTCGCCGCCCGGCACCTCCTCCAGCGGGATCACGCCGAAGGCCATGTTGCGGGTGTCGCGCGCCGCCATCTGCGAGACGCGGGCGACGATGAATTTCGGCAGCGGGTCCAGCGGCTGCTCCCGGGCCAGGGACAGCACCGCCTGGTCGACCATCCAGAAGGTGGCCTCGCCGGCCAGCGGCTTGCCCTTCAGGTCGGCCAGGTGCAGCGTCACCTCGATCTCCTGCGCCGGGCGGGCGCTGGGCGGCGCGTCCAGCGTCACCGCCACCTGGTTCTCGACCGGGGTGACCTTGACCCAGGCGGTGGTCGCCAGCGTCACCGGCTTGCCCTGGTCGAAGGGCGCGGTGGCGGCCTGGGCCTCGCCCGGCAGCCGCCCGCGCATGATCAGGAAATGCACCGGCAGCCGCGGCATCTGCGCCTTGCGCACCGGCACCTGGTAGCGGCCGAAGCCGTTGGCGATGTCGACCCAGTCGTAGCGGAACTGGCCCTCCGGCTCCTCCACCACGGCCAGGGCGCGGGCGGTCTGGAACGGGCTCTCGATCACCAGCGTCGCGGTCTCGCCGGGGGCGTAGGCATCTTTGTCGGCGGTGACGGTGACGTTCTGCCCCGGCGGGCGCGACCAGGTCACCGGCGTGTCGCCGGCGGCGAACAGGTCGACCTTGACCGACTGGCTGCGGCCGATCTTGTCTGCGGCCTCGACCGAGACGATGTAGACCCCGGCCTCTGGCAGGGCGAAGTGCAGCGCCTGGACGTCGGCGGTGGAGGTCACCTTCCGCTCCTCCAGCGTCTCGTCGATCACCTGGGTGACGTATTTGGCCGAGCCCTGGCTGAAGTCGCTGGCCTGCAGCACCGAGTTCCAGTTGCGGTGGATCAGCTTCACCGTCATCTCGACGCCCGGCAGCGGCTTGCCGGCGGCGTCGACCGCTAGGATCTCCGGGTCCAGCGCATCCGCCTTGGGCAGATAGCGCGGCACCTTCAGCCCCAGGGTGAAGGGCGGCAGCGCCACCACATGCTGGGTGCTGCGGATCTGCATGTCGTCGTCGCCGGTGACCGTGGCCTCGACCACGTAGCGGCGCGGCTGGGCGGTCGGCTCGATCGTCGGGTCCAGCGTGATCTGGGCCGACCCGCCGGCATCGGTCTTGCCGTCCTGCTGCAGCACCGGGGTGGAGCGGAACTCGTGCTCGCCCGAGAAGCGGGAGTCGCTGGAGAACTGGAAGCCCTCGCGCCCCGGCGGGGTCCAGCTATAGGGGAACTGCGTCACCCGCCACTTGATCGGGCGGTCGGCCAGCAGGCCGCCGGCGAAGTAGCGCGCCAGCAGCGAGACCTGGATCTGGCTGTCCAGCGGCGCCGAATCCGGGCCGTTCAGCAGCACCTCGAAGGTCGGAAGCTTGTAGGCCTCCTTCTTGAACGGCACCTGGCCGCATTCGTCGCCGTCGGGGTCGACGAAGCGGACGCTGTAATCGCCGGTCGCCTCGGTCTTTTCCTCGAAGCGCTGGTAGAAGCCGCCATTGCTGTCCAGCGTCACCGGCATCCGCCATTCCTGGTCGTCCGGGCCGTTGAGCACGACTTCGCCCTTGCCCTTGGCGAAGGACAGGCTGCCGCCGAGATAGGAGCGGACGAAGCCTCGGATCTCCACCGCCTCCTCCGGCCGGTAGATCGGCCGCTCGGTGAAGACATGGCACAGCATCTGCGGCCGCTCGCGCCGCGCCGCGACGTCGCCGAAGCCCCAGGCCAGCCAGGATTCGTCCGGCTTGGTCCAGTTCTCCTGGGCGTATTGCGCCGGGCCGTTCTCCGGCTCCAGCACCAGCGTGTCGGTGCCCTTGGTCACGACGATGCGCTGGATATCGGGCTCGTCGGCATAAGCGCCCTTCGGCGCCCAGGTGAAGCCGCCATCGGCGCCGGTGACGCCTCGGGCAAGTGTGACGAACGCGTCGTCGCGCACGCCTTCCAGCCGGATCTCGGCGCCGTCGACCGGCTTGGCGCTGTTCAGCGAGGTGACGGCGAAGCGGATGCGCTGCGGCTCCTCCACCGTCGACAGGGTCAGGTCGGTGACCTGCAGCCGCAGCCAGCGCCGGTCGGCGCCGTCGACCGGCCGCAGCCCGACCAGATAGGTGCCGGGCTGGTTGGCGCCGGCGATCTTCTGCAGCAGCGGCTTGAGGTCGAGGCCGAACTTGGCCGCGACGCCGCCGCGCAGCGACGGCAGCGGCACCAGATCGGACACGGCCGGCGAGCCCAGCGCGGCGATCCGCTCCGCCATCGCGTCGCGGTCGATCGCCGCCGCGTCCTTCCAGGGCGAGGGCTCGTTGCCGGCCAGCGGCGGCGTGGTGTCGTCCTGGGTGGTCAGGCCTTCCGCCGGGAACGGCCAGAAGTCGCGGCCCAGCGGGTCGATGCGGTGGATGCGGATGTCGGCGCGGTCATAGCCATGGCCGCGCAGCGGCACCATCTGCGGGCCGAACCGCTCGCTGATGCCCTGGCCGGCGTCCCAGGCCAGGGCCGGCAGGTCGGGCGGGAACACGAAGCGGGCATTGGTGGCGGGGCCGGACAGGGGCCGCCAGCGCACATCCTTCAGGCTGCCGGGGTCGACCCGCAGGGTGTAGACGGTGTCGGGCAGGAACCGGCCGGTCAGCGTCAGGTTCCGGCCGTCCGGCTCCAGCGCCAGGTCGTCGACCGCCGGGGTGATGCGGAACACGTCGCGGGCGCGGACTACGTCCAGCGCCTCCGGCTCGTTCGAGAAGCGCAGGCGCAGCCGGCGCTCGCCGGTCGGCTGCGCTTCCTCGCCCTCATAGGGCGGCGGCTGGCTGCAGCGCAGCACCCCGTCCTGCAGGTCCTGCTGGAAGCTGCGGCCGCAGGAGGTGTCGGTGACGGTGAACGGCGCGGCGCTGCGCAGCCGCAGCTCGAAGATCGGGTCGTCCAGCCCGGCGGCGTCGGACAGGCGCAGCCGCAGGATCGCCATCCGCCCGTCCGGGATCGGCTGGCGCAGCGCCACGACATAGCCCTGCTGGGCGGTGCGGTCGGCCCGCTCCAGCGCCTTGATGGTGAAGTCCTGTGCCGTCAGCTGCTGGCTGCCTTGGCCGTCGAAGCCGGGCAGGGGCCGCAGCTCGATGGTCAGAAGGCGCGCCAGGGCCTGGATGTCGACCGGGTCGGCGAAGGTCAGGCCGATGGTGTCGAGGTCGGCGATGCCGTCCGGCTGGTCGGCCGGGCTGGTGGCGACCGGCGTCGGCAGCAGCGGCACCAGCTCGGTGGCGCGGCCGGCGGAGGTGACGGTGACGCGGCGCAGCGGCTCCCACGGCTCGGCCGGGCGGAACTGCAGCACGCGGGGACCCAGCCATTGCCAGGCGCCGGCCTGGTCCGGCGACAGCGTGGCGAATTTCGCCGGGTCGTCCTCCGGCCCGCCGGCGCGCGGGCCGGTGTCGCGGTCGAAGAACACGGTGACCGGATCCCAGCGCCGCAGGAACCGCTCCGGCACCACCTGGGCGCCGTCGGCACGCTGGATCTGGTCCAGCGACGCCGGCGGGGTCGCGGGCGTCTGCGCCGCGGCCGGGACGGCGATCGAGGCGAGCAGGGCGAGGATGAGGGGAAGGCGGGTCATCACTTGCCTCTCGCAGGGGTCGCCGGGGCCAGCCCGGCCAGGTCCAGGTAACCGCGGATCACATCCTCGGGCGGTCCGCTCGGTCGGGCCTTGATGCCGACCACCGCCGGCCGCACCAGCGTGGCCGGGGCGTCGGGCGGCACCTGCGCCTCGATCAGGTAGCGGCCGGGGGCCAGATGGCGCATCTGCACCACCCCGTCGCCCAGGGGCTTGCCGTCGGCGTCGAGCAGCCGCACCCGGGCGCGGTCGGGCTCGGCCCGGATGCCGATGCCGATATCGCTGTCCTTCTCGACCGTGAAGCCGAACAGGGCGGTGCCGCCGGAAGCGACGGTGACGGCATCGCCGACGCCCTCGGCCAGCGGTGCGATCGGCCTCGACACCAGCTCGATCGAGCCGGAGAGCGGCCCGTCCTGCGGCGAGAACAGGCGCAGCAGCGACGCATCCTGCAGGTAGCGTTGGAACTCGGCGCCGGCCGGGAACAGCTCCGGCGCATTGCCGTCGGCGGCCAGGATCACCGGCGCTGTGGTGCGGACGGTCAGCAAAGCGGGTCGCGGCGCCTTCACCCGCAGGATCATCGCCTCGCCGGCCAGCGGCAGGATGCCGGGCAGCGGCGCATCCTGCAGCTCCGGCTGCGGCCACGGGCCGTATTCATCGGCCTCCATCCAGGCGGCGACCAGCCCGGTATCGTGCCGCAGCACCACCAGGCCGGGACCGGTCAACTGGATCCGGCGGCCGCTGGCGACATGCCCGTCGCGGCCGATCACGGTGGCCTCGGCAGCGCCGGCCACGATCAGCCGGTGGCCAGGGCCGGTGCCGGCCGGCAGCGCCAGCAGCACGGTGCCCTCGGCGCCGAAGAAGCGCTTCATCACCGTGTCGGTGGCCAACGCCGGTGTGGGCGACGGGTCGGGGATCTGTGCCAGCGCTACCGGCGCAGGCCTGGCGCCGGTGTTGACCAGCAGCAGCTCGGTCCAGGCGCCATTCAGCGACCAGCTGGAGGGGGTATCGCCGGTCCAGGCGGTCTCGGCGTCGGTTCCGCGCCAGCCGGCAATGGCGGCGACGCCGGCCGGCAGGTCCAGCCGCAGCCGCTTCGCGCCCGCGGGCAGGGTCACCGGCAGGGCGCTGCCCGGGGCCAGCGTGGCGGACAGGCTGGTATCGGTGTGGCGCTCGGCGGCGAGGGCCAGGTCAAGGCCGGTCAGCTCCAGCCGCAGCGCGCCGGCCCCGGCCGCGTTGCGAATGGTCAGCGGTGCCGCGGCGGCGTCGAGGGCGAAGGCTTCGCCGGCGGCCACCCCCATGCCGAGCCCGGCGTCGAGGCCGGGCTGGCCGTCGCCGGAGCGCGCCAGCCAGGCCTGCAGCCGGCCGGCCCGGACCGGGGACGGCGGCAGGGTCGCGGCCTCGCCGGCGGCGAGATCCAGCGGGGTGGCGCGGGATGGGTCGCTGACCAGCGGCGCCAGGGTCGGCTTCGCCGGCTGCGCCGTGCGGGCCAGCAGCCACAGCAGGTCGGATTGCGGTGCCAGCACCGGCGCGGTCAGCGGCCGCAACGCCCGGCCGGGGGCGGAGCCCTGCCATAGCCCGCCATCGAGGTCCACGCCGTCGACCCGCTCCAGCCCGGCGCCGGGGGCGGCGACCAGGGCGGTGGCCAGGGTCTGCGGCAGGCCGTCCAGCGCCAGCGGCGCCAGGGCGACCGGGCCGGGTTTCTGGGGTTGGGCGTCGACCAGGCGGGCGGCGAAGCGCACCGGCTCGCCGCCGCCATCGACGGTCCAGACCGAGGCGCGCCATGGCCGGGCGGCGTCGCCATCGGCCGGCACGGCGACGGCGGGCGCCAGGCCGCGGTCGATCGCCACGTTGGCCCAGGTACCGTCGGCACCCTGGCGCTCCAGCGACAGGGTGAGCTCGGCGGAAGAGCTGGCGGCGGCGACCATCAGGCTGCCGGCGGCGGCCGCTGGCATGGCCAGGCGATGCACGGTCGGCCCGGTCAGTTCGACCGTGCCGGAAGGCTGCGTTGCGGCCGTGGCGCCGTCCTCGGCCGGCAGCGCCAGCCGCAGCTCGGTGGTCGGTCCGGAATTGTCCTCGGAATCCTCCGAAGTGCTCGACTCGTCCGAGCTGTCGCTCGACGACGCCGCCTCCACCGAGGCGAGGTCCAGGCTGTAGCGGCCAGCCGGCAGGTATTGCGACACGGCGATGTTCCAGTCGCCGTCGCGGTCGTCGAAGCGGCCCAGCACCTGGCCCTGGGCGTCGCGCAGCACGGCCTTGACGTCGAGGCCGCCGAAGCTGGTCAGGCTGACCACCCGGTCGGTGGCGATGCTGAACGGCACGGTCAAGGGCAGCGGGATGTCGCGCACCACGCCCGGCTGCAGCTCGTCGGTGTGCAGCGACACGGTGTAGTCCAGCCGGTCGTTGCGGCCCAGGCTCGTCGCCTCGACCCGGTAGCGGCCGGCCGGCAGCTCGCCGGCGAAGGCGGCGCTGCTGCTGAACCGGGCCACGGTCTCCGGCGTGTCCAGCCGGCGCAGATCGGCGACCATGCCGTCGCTCAGGCTCAGGCTGGCCTTGGCCGGGCCGGCCAGGGTGAAGTCCCATTGGTCCGGCGCGCGCGGATCGCCGCGCCCCGCCGGCTCGCGCCATTGGAAGGCCTGGTCGGCGTCGAAGGGCAGCGGGTGCGGGCCATGGCCCTCCAGCGCGACCTCGGGCTCGATCCGGCTCAGGCGGGCGACCACGCGGGTGTCGACCGCCTCGGGCAGGATCATGAGGCGGTAGCGGCCGGCGGCCAACGCCTGCTCCACCCCCGACAGGTCGCCGGCGGGCAGCAGCGGCCAGCCCTCGGCATCCTCCAGCCGGGCGGTGAAGCCGCGGTCCAGCCCCAGGATCTCCAGCCGGTACGACCCGTCGGCCGGGATCTCGACCGGAAACAGGATGCCGCTGCCGGCGGGCAGGGCGGCGCGGACGGTGCCGGCCGGCACCAGCGCGGCGCCGGGCAGCATCGGCGTGGGCCGGGCGGTGATGCCCAGCCGGCCGGTGCCGTCCTCGGCCTTGGCGGTGACGCGGTAGCGGCCGGCCCGCAGATATTGCTGCAGCAGCATGTTCTGGCCGGCGCCATTGGCCGCGGCCTCGCCCAGCGAAGCGATGAAGGGCGTGCCGATCGACCCGCTGGTGCGCAGCCGGCCCAGCGTCTCGACCCGGTACAGGCCGCCATCGGCCACCGCCAGGGCGAAGCTGCGCTCGGCCTCGCGGTCCAGGTCGAACCAGGCGGGCTTGCCGGCCTGCAGCGCGGTCAGCGGCGGCGGCGGGGTGACGGCCGGGTCCGGCAGCGGCGCCTCGGGCGGCCGCCAGGACAGGATCATGGTGCGCGGCTTGTCCGGCGCCGGCAGGGTCAGGTCGGCGCTGGTGGCGCTGGCCTTGACCGGTGCGGGCTTCAGCTCGGTGGTGCCGGCGCCGACCTCGGTCTGCAGCAGCGTGCCTTCGGCCGGATGCTGCAGCGACAGGCCCAGCGGCTCCCCGCCGCCCTGGGTCACGGCCAGCGGCCCGTCGGCGAGGTCGAGCGGCCAGGGCCGGGCCGACAGCGCGACGGTCGCGTTCGGCCCGCTGTTGGCGACCAGCCGCAGCGCCTGGCCCTCCGCCAGCTCCTGCCGGCCGAAGCCGACCACCGGATCGGCCGGCTGCAGCGGCCGACTGTCCTGCGGCGCCAGCCCGGGCGGCCCGACGGTCAGGTCGAGGATGCCGGTGGCGCCGTCGACCGGGTCCAGCTTCAGCACGTACCACCCGGCCGCCAGGTCCCAGGACGGGACGCCGGTGGTCCGCGCGGCCTGCACGTCGCCGCTGGGGACGTTGATCGACGGCCGGATGGCCGGGCCGTCGCTGCGCACGGCGATCGGGCCGGGAGCGGTCACCTGCAGCAGCAGCGTGGCGGGGCCGCGCAGGTTGAAGCGCTGGCGCCAGGCCGCGCCCGGGCCGATCCGCGGCGCGTTGCCGGCGACGGTGACAGCCGGCTTGTCCTTCTCGGTGCGGATCAGCGCGAAGGTGGCGGGCAGCTCGTCGCCGCCGAAGCCCACGGTCGGGGCCGAGACCCACCACGACCCGGCCTCGGACACGCTCATGCCGCCCGGGGCTTCGATCGCCCGCAGCCGGAAGGCCTGGCCGGCCGCGCCGGTCAGCTCGATGACGCGGTCTCCCGGGGCCTGCGACCCGGGCGAACGGACCGAGGCGGTCGGCTCGCGGCTCTTCTTGTCGATCGCGCCGCCGGACACGAAGCCGGTGCCGTCCAGCACGCGCAGCCCGGCGGGGGCGGGGGCGGGCAGGGCCAGCCGGAGCAGCCGGGCGCTGCCGTCAATCCGGTACAGGTCGCGGCCGAAGGGCCCGATCGTGCCGCCGACCCAGCCGGCCAGCAGCGCGTCCGACGCGCCGAAGCGGATATGCAAGGGCTGGCTGGTGTCGCCGTCGGCCCAGGCCGCTTCCGGGCCGCCATAGGCGGTGACCAGATAGGTCCCCGGCTCCAGCGTGTCTTCGAAGGTGATGTCGGTCATCGGGTGGCCGGCCACCGGCTCGATCGTCCGCACCCGCCCGGTCTGCGGCACCAGCTCGGTGCCGTTCCGCCAGAAGCGCAGATCGGCCAGGCTGCGGCCCGCCGCCTCCAGGCGCAGGAAGCCCGGCGCCTCGACGGCGAGCCAGAAGGAGCGCTGCTGCAGGTCTGCCAGCGCCGTGCTCTGCACCACGCCGTCACGCGGGCGCAGGGCCGGTGCCGCGGCCTCGCGGAACGGGGCGACAGTCAGCGCGGCGTCGCCTTCGGCCCCCTTGGCGCCGAACAGCCGCAGCTTGTAGGTGCCGACGTCGAGCAGCACGTCCAGCCGGCCGTCGGCGGCGCCGGCCTCGCCCATCGGCTCCGACGGGCCGGTCAGCATGTCGACCAGCTGGATGGCGACGCCGCTCTGGCTGCGCACGCGCATCGAGAACCGGCCGGGCTGCAGCACGCGCAGCAGAGTGTCGTGCCGGCCGGCGGCGGGAAACTTGTCCTGGTCGACGGTGGCCGCCGCGGCCGCCGGCGCCGCGGGGGTCGCGGTCTGCGCCCAAACGGGAGGGGCGGCGAGGGCGGCCAGCAGTCCCAGCAGCTTGATCCAATGACGGGCATTCATGGCGTCACCCCCCAGTCCGGATCGTCGGACCGCCTCGCTACGCCATTGTTTCAATCGAATTCATGGCATTTCAATGATCATCGCGGCGCGCTCCAGTTGATCGCGCCGGCTTCGGAGAGACGGAGCCGATGGTCGGCGTGTTGCATTTGACTTCCCGGCCCGCCTGACTGTCTCATGGGCATCATGGCGTCGCGAACTCCGATCCGTCTTGCCGTGCTCGTCGCCCTGGCGGTGCCGGCCGGTGCCGTCACGTCGCCGCCGGCCGATGCGCAATGGCTCGGCCCGTATCTCGATTCCCAGCGCTACGACAATCTCCGGCGTCACCAGCAGCGCCTACAGCAGAGGCGCACACAGCAGCGCCAGACCGATCCCAGCCTGACGGAGCATCAGCGCGCCTGCGCCCAGCGCTACCGCAGCTACAACCCGGCGACCGACACCTACACCGTCCAGCCCGGCGTCACCGCCCGCTGCCGGCTTTAGGGCACCCTCCACCTCAATCCCTCCGTGCCGCCTGCAGCTCGATCCGGCACGCCGTCTCCGAACCGCATCCGGTGCAGCGCAAGGCCAGCTCCAGCCGCAGCAGCCGGGCGTCCTTGCCGAAGCGCTGGATCAGCCGGCGCCGGTCCAGCTGCCGCCGGCGGTTGCAGCGTCCGCATTTCGCCACGACGACGGTGCCGGACGAGATGTCGGACAGCCGGAGGCCGACCTCCCAATTGTCCTGGATCCGATCCCTCACCGCAGGTGCCGGCGGCGCCTCCCCGAGGCCGCCAGCCGGAAAGGGCGGCTCCTCGCCGCCTCGAACGCGGCGCGGAGGTCCTCGCTGAAGGGACCCTTGCGGTGCTTCATGGCGGCCTCGCGGCTCCCGATCCATGTAATGTTCGCTAAATGTTCTATTCCTCCTGCCGGTCTGAGTCGAGTCCGTCGGTGATATGGTTCAGGCCTTCACCCCGCCCGCCGCCAGCCCGCCCTGCCACCAGCGCTGCATGAACAGGAAGGCGGCGATCACCGGCAGCACGCTGACCAGCGCCCCGGCCATGACGATGGTGAACAGCACCGTGCCGCCGCTGCCGGAGGTGGCCGAGGCGTACCATTGCGACAGGCCGACGGTGATCGGGAAGTATTCCGACGAGCTCAGCATCACCAGCGGCAGGAAGTAGTTGTTCCAGGTCGACACGAAGGCGAGGATCAGCACCGTGGCGAAGCCCGGCATCAAGAGGCGGAAGGAGATCCGGCTGAAGATGTGCAGCTCGCCCGCGCCGTCGACGCGGCCGGCCTCGATCAGCTCGTTCGACACGGCGTCCTCGATGTAGACGCACATCAGGAACACGCCCGGCGGGAACACCATCGACGGCAGGATGATCGCGATCGGCGTGTTGACCAGCCCGATCTTCGACAGCATCAGGAACAACGGCACCGACAGCGCCGTCTGCGGGATCATCACCGCGCCCAGCACCAGGGCGAAGAACAGCGTCTTGCCCCGGAACTGGTACTTGGCGAAGGCATAGCCGGCGCAGGTGGCCAGCAGGGCGGCGCCGAGGCCGGAGATGGCGGCATAGAGGAAGGTGTTCAGCAGCCAGCGGGCGAAGGCGCCGTCCTGGTAGGTGAACAGGCCCTGCAGATTCTCCCACAGGTTGAAGTCGCCGGCGAACCACAGGCCGAAGGTGCCGAACAGGTCGGCATTGGTCTTGGTCGACGAGACGATGACGTAGAGCAGCGGGATGAAGGTGTAGACGAAGTAGACGCCCAGCACGGCGGTCAAGAGCCAGCGCTGGCGTCTGAAGGCGGCGGAGCGGACGGTGCGCGCGGCGATCGTCACCGGCGCCCCCTGCGGTTGGTCAGCAGCATGAAGCCGTAGGACGCCACCGCCACCACCGCGCCGAGGAGGAAGGAGATCGCCGCCGAGTAATTGTATTGCTGCGAGATGAAGGCCAGGGTGTAGGCGTAGTAGTTCGGCGTGTAATGGCTGTTGATCTGGCTCGGCGCCAGGTTGCGCATCAGGTAAGGCTCGGTGAACAGCTGCAGCGTGCCGATGATCGAGAAGATCACGGTGACGATGATGGTGGGCACGATCAGCGGCAGCTTGATCCGCAGTGAATGCTGCAGCGCCGTGGCGCCGTCGATCGCCGACGCCTCCTCAAGGTCGCGCGGCACCGCCTGCAGCGCCGCGTAGTAGATGATCATATTGTAGCCCATATACTCCCACACCGCGATGTTGGCGAGCGAGGGGAGGAGGCCGCCGCCGGACAGGAAGTCGACCTTGCCGAAGCCCATCGCCTCGGACAGCTGGCTGAACGGGCCGAAGGCCGGGCCGTAGAGATAGCCCCACAGCAGCGTCGCGATGACCGCCGGGACGGCATAGGGGATGAAGAAGGCGACACGGAAGAAGCCGCGGGCGAAGACGATGCCGCTGTCGAGGATCAGCGCGAACACCAGTGCCAGCCCCAGCATCACCGGGATCTGCATCAAGCCGAACTGCAGCAGCAGGCCGACGCCGTCCCAGAAGCTCTTGTCGTGGATGGCGCGGACATAGTTGTCGAGCCCGACGAAGCGGGCGCCGCCGACCAGCGTCTCGCGGAACAGGCTCATCTGGAAGGCATAGAGCAGCGGCGCGATCAGAAACCCCGCGAACAGCAGCAGGAACGGCGCCAGGAAGACGTAGGGCGCCAGCTTGCGGCCGACCAGGATCCGGGCATGCGGGCGCGCCGCCGTCACGGCGCGCCCGCATGCCCCGAGCTCAGAGGACGGTGAAGCCCTGATCGTTGGCATAGGCCACGACGGTGTCCTGCACCCGGTCGAAGGCCTCGGCCAGGGTGCCGTTGCCGGCAATGGCGGAGGCCATCTCGTCCTGCAGCTGCTGGTTCACATAATCCTGGAACGGCGCGAACTCGAAGCTCGGGTCGACCTGGTTCTCGGCGACGACGAAGATCTCGTTGACCTTCTGGCCGCCGTAGAAGTCGTAGCCATGGCCCATCAGCTCCTTGTCGTCGACCAGCGACTTCAGCACCGGGAACAGGAACTGCTTGGTGTTCCACAGCCGCGCCGCCTCCGGGTCGCTGCCCATGAACTGGCAGAACAGCGCCGCCTCCTTCGGGTGCTGCGACGAGGTGAAGGCGGCGAAGGTCGACCCGCCCCAGTTCGACGAGATCTTGCCGCCCTTCTCCCATTGCGGCATCGGCGCGGCCCGCCACTGGCCGAAGCTCTTCTTCATCGACTGCTGCATCAGGACCGGCGCCCAGGCCGCGGTGACCCAGGAGGCATAGGTGCCGGCGTCCAGCCCGGCGAACCATTCGGTGGTCCACATCGGCTTGACGTCGACCGCCTTGGCGTCGATCAGCTTCTGCCAATAGGCGGCCCATTTCTTGGCGATGTCGTCGTTGATCGCGATCTTCAGGCTGGTGCCGTCGAGATGGAAGGGCCGCCAGCCGGCCTGCCACAGCACGGCGCAGACCCAGCCGGCGTCCGAGGCGCCGAAATCGCACATGAAGGTGCCGGGCGCCTTCTCCTTCAGCTTGATCGCCTGCTCGGCATAGTCGTCCCAGGTCTCCGGCACCGACAGACCGTGCTTGTCGAACACGTCGGCGCGGTACAAGAGGCCCATCGGCCCACTGTCCCAGGGCACGGCGTAGATCTTGTCGCCGTCGGTCACCGACTTCCAGGTCCAGTCGACGAACCCGCTGCCGACCTGGCCGACGCCCTGCGGCGCCAGGTCGGCCAGCACGCCCAGCTGCTTGAAGCTGGCGATCGAGTTGAACTCCATCTGCGCCACGTCGGGCAGGCCGCTGCCGGCCTTGATCGCGTTGCGCAGCTTGACGTAGTGCGGCGGGCCCTGGCCGACATTCTCCAGCTTGACCGAGATCCCGGGATATTTCTTCTGGAACAGGTCGACCTGGGTCTGGGTGTCGGGCGTCCAGGCCCAGAACAGCAGCTCGACCTTGTCCTGCGCCCGCGCCATGGCCGGCAGCCCGGCCACGGCCGGCGCCACCAGCGCTCCCGCAGTGCCCTGCAGGAAGCGGCGCCTGTCGAGCGTCGGGCCCGCGGCGCAACCCGGTTTGGTCCCGGTCGTCTCGGACATTTCGTTTCCTCCCTGGGGTGTTCCTGCTCTGATCTCGCAAGGCGAGTCGGCGATTCCTTGCAACAATCAGAACATGGGAAGCCGCTCCGCTGTCAATGCGGCTCGAACCGGGGCGGCGGTTTGTCCAGAATGGCGGACATCGCCGCTTCGATCCGTCTGGCGGGGCGGCGGACGCCGTGGCTAGTCTCACCCCGTCACATCTCTCGGCGGGGACGGATCATGGCGCGGCAATGGAGCATCGGCGTTCTCGGCTGCGGCAACATCTTCGACGCCTATGCCCGGCTGTCGGCGATCTTCGCCCCGGTGCGGCTGGTCGCCTGCGCCGACGTCAACCGCGCGGCGGCGGAGGCGGCTGCCGCCCGCCACGGGCTGCGGGCGATGGACCCGGAGGCGATGTTGGCCGATCCCGGCATCGATGCCATCGTCAACCTGACCAACCCGGCCAGCCATGCCGCCGCCACCGCCGCGATCCTGGAGGCCGGCAAGCACGCCTATACCGAGAAGCCGCTGGCCCTGACCCTGGCCGATGGCGACCGGCTGGTGGCGCTGGCGGAGAGCCGCGGCCTGATGCTGGGCTCGGCCCCCGACACCTTCCTCGGCGGCGGGCACCAGACCGCCCGGCGGCTGATCGACGAGGGCCGGCTGGGCACGGTCATGAGCGGCAGCGCCCATTTCATGAACCACGGCATGGAGCGCTGGCACCCCAACCCGCATCCCTACTACCAGCAGGGCGCCGGGCCGGTGCTGGACATGGGGCCGTACTATGTCTCCGCCCTGGTCAACCTGCTCGGCCCGCTCCGCCGAGTCGTGGCGCTGGCCACCCGCTTCTTCGACAATCGGCTGGTGACCGCCGAGGGGCCGAACAAGGGCACCCACGTGCCGGTGACCACACCGACCACCAGCCAGGCCCTGCTGGAGTTCCGGTCCGGCGCGCAGATCCATCTCTCGCTCAGCTACGACACCTGGGGCCACGGCCACCGCAACCCGATCGAGCTGCACGGCACCGAGGGATCGCTGATGATCCCTGACCCGAACTACTTCGCTGGCGGGCTGGAGCTGATCCGCGACGGCGCGCCGGAGCGATTCGATCCGGCCGCAGCGCCCTTCGGCCGCGACAACTGGATCGAGCCGGCCGGCCGCCGCATCGGCAACTACCGCGGCCTCGGCCTCGCCGACATGCTCGACGCGGCGGAGGCGGGACGGCCGCCCCGCGCCTCCGGCCGCTTCGCCCGCCATGTGCTGGAGGTGCTGCTGGCGATCGTCGACTCGGCGGAGGTGGGCCGCTTCGTCGAGATCGGCAGCACCACCGACCGGCCGGCCCCGATGACGCCTGAGGACGCGGCCCGGCTGACCGCCGCCGGCGCGCCGCGGGACTTCACGGCCTGAAACTCCACGGCCGCACCGCGCGGTGCGGCCGGTCGCGGACGGATCGCCGCAGGGACGGCATCCCACCATCACAACCGTGCATTGGCCGGTCACGCCCGGGTCGGGCTTCCTGTCTCCAGGGGCGTGGTCAAGCTAGCGACAGGGAATGAAGAACCGGAGGATTTTCTAGCTTTCCAATCCGGGCATCAACGAATCGGCAGGCGAGCTTCAGACTCTGGCGCCCCTTAACTCCCGGGCCCCGAGGGCCGTCCTCTCCGGAGCGGCGCTCGGGGCCTGCGGGACGCCTAGAAGAACCGGTTCTTCGGTCGCGGCAGGCCGAGATGGTCGCGCAAAGTCGTGCCCTCGTACTCGGTTCGGAACAGGCCACGGCGCTGCAGCTCGGGCACCACGCGGTCGACGAAATCGTCGAGGCCGCCGGGCAAGTACGGGAACATCACGTTGAATCCGTCCGAGCCCCGGGTCTCCAGCCATTCCTCCATCTCGTCGGCGATGGTCGCCGGCGTGCCGACGAAGGCGAGGCCGGCATAGCCGCCCAGGCGCTGCGCCAGCTGGCGCACGGTCAGCCCCTCGCGCTCCGCCAGCTCCAGCACCCGCTCGCGGCCGGTCTTGCTGGCATTGGTCTCCGGAATCGGCGGCAGCTTCGCGTCGGGGTCGAAGCCCGAGGCGTCGGTGCCCAGCGCGATCGACAGCGAGGCGATGGCGCTTTCATAGTGCACTAGGCTGTCCAGCCTGGCGCGCTTGGCCCGCGCCTCCTCCACCGTGTCGCCGACCACGACGAAGGCGCCGGGCAGGATCTTGAGATGGTCGCGGTCGCGGCCGATCGCCTGCATCCGGCCCTTCACATCGGCGTAGAAGCGCTGGCCGGCGGCGAGGGTGGAGCCGGCGGCGAACACCATCTCCGCCGTCTCCGCCGCCAGCTGCCGCCCGGAGTCGGAGGCGCCGGCCTGCACGATCACCGGCCAGCCCTGCGGCGTCCGGGCGATGTTCAGCGGCCCGCGCACGGACAGATGCGGCCCCTTGTGGTCCAGCACATGCAGCTTCGCCGGGTCGAAATAGATCCCGGTCTCGACGTCGCGGATGAAGGCGTCGTCGGCCCAGCTGTCCCACAGCCCGGTGACCACGTCGTAGAATTCGCGGGCGCGGTCGTAGCGCTCGCCATGCTCCATATGCTCCTCGAGCCCGAAATTCAGCGCCGCGTCCGGGTTCGAGGTGGTGACGATGTTCCAGCCGGCGCGGCCGCCGCTGATATGGTCCAGCGAGGCGAAGCGCCGGGCGATGTGATAGGGCGCATCGAAGGTGGTCGAGGCGGTGGCCACCAGCCCGATCCGCTCGGTCGCGCCGGCCAGGGCCGACAGCAGGGTGAAGGGCTCGAACGACGTCACCGTGTGGCTGCGCTTCAGCGCCTCCACCGGCATGTTCAGCACGGCCAGGTGGTCGGCCATGAAGAAGGCGTCGAAGCGGCCGCGCTCCAGCGTCTGGGCGAAGCGCTTGAGATGGCCGAAGTTGAAGTTGGCGTCCGCATAGGCGCCGGGATAGCGCCAGGCGCCGGTGTGGATGCTGACGGGGCGCATGAAGGCGCCGAGATGCAGCTGGCGGTCGCGACTCAAGGGTCACCTCTCGCCCGGTGCGGGCGGTTGCGGGTCACTGCGTCCGGCGGCGTGCCGGCATTGTGGACGGGCCGGCTCCGGTTGCGCAACGGGCATCCGTGCCGCAGCGCTGCCGGAGCCGGCGTCCATGTCCGCTACTTCGCGTCGAGCAGCCGCGCCGCGGCCACTGCCGCCCCGTCGCTGCGGATCGTGCCGGCCACCGCCGCCGCCCGGGCGCGGGTCTCGGGCGCCAGGGCGGTCCTCAGCGCGGCCGACAGGGACTCGAAGGTCGGGGCCGGGCCGTCATGGGCGGCGCCGATGCCCAGCCCGGCCACCCGGCCGGCCCAGTAGGGCTGGTCGGCGATCTGGGGCACCACCACCTGCGGCGCGCCGGCCCCGGTGGCCGTCGTCGTCGTGCCCGCGCCGCCATGGTGCACGACGGCCGCCACCCGGCCGAACAAGACTTGTTGGTTGACGTCGCCGGTGATGAAGCAATCGTCCCGGTCGTCGCCCAGGGCCAGGTCGGCCCAGCCGCGCAGGAGGAGGGCGCGTCGCCCCTGGGCGCGGATGGCGGCGACGGCCACCTGGGCCGCATCCCTGGCCGCCTGCATCGGCATGCTGCCGAACCCCACGGTGACCGGCGGCGTGCCGGCCTCCAGGAACGCCAGCAGATCGGCCGCGAGCGGGCGGTCGTCCGGCAGGATCCACGCACCGGTCTGCGTGACGTCACAGAGATCCGTCGGCAGCCACGGGCTCAGGACCGGGTCCGACGCCAGCCAGGGGCGGGCGGTGACGACATGGTCGCGGACATTGTCCACCGGCGGCAGGCCGATCGACGCGCGCAGGCTGTTGAACGCCTCGCCGAACAGCGCGTTCATGGTCCCGATGTTCAGACCCCACAGCACCCGGTTGTCGGTCACCCCGGGCGGGTGGGGGTGGCCGCGGAATTCGTAGGGCCGGTGCTGGTGCGACGGCACGAAGATCGGGCAATGGGCCACGCACAGGTAGCGGATGCCCTGGTGTTCGGCCACCAGCCTCGCGGCGGCCGCGGACGAGAACAGCCCGGTCGCCACGATCGCGTCGCATCCCTCCGCCGCCGCGGACAGGATGTCGAACTGCGCGGCCATCACCTTGGCCGCGAGCCGGGGCAGGTCCACCGCCGACGGCTTCGCCATGGCCTCCGTCACCCATTGGCGCACCGGCGAGAAGGCCGGCACCAGCGGCACGCCGGCGCGGGCCAGCAGCTCCGCGAACTCCTGATCCGGTGGCACGCACACCCGCGCCTCCGCGCCGAGGGCCTGCAGCCGCGCCGCGAGCCCGGCCAGCGGTTCGACATCCCCGCGCGATCCGTAGGTCGATAACAGCACACGCATTTCGCGACTCCGTGATTGCGGCCCAGGCCGGCAGTTCTACGGAAGGAGCCGGGACTTGAAGCAAGACCCTTGCGCGCCACATGTAGGAAGGGGAGGGACGGGGACTCTCCGTTCACGCCATCGCGAGCCGTTATTCCGACCCGACACGACCTAGGTCCTGTCGGCCCGGCTCTGCTGGCGGTTCAGCGCCTCCAGGGCCCAGCGCAGGCGCCGGTTCGTGTCCCGCAGCCGCACCTCGGTCGACGCCAGGGCCGCGAGGTCGCGCAGGCATCGCCTCTGCTCCTCGTCCAGCGTCCGGGGCTCGTGGTCGATGACGCAGAGCGACCCCAGGGCGAAGCCATCGGCATCGACCACCGGGGCCCCGGCATAGAAGCGGAAGGCGGGGCCGCCGGCGACCGCGGGATTCACGTTGAACTCCGGGTCGAGGGCCAGGTTCTCGATCGAGACCACGTCCTTCTGCAGGATGGTGCGATTGCAGAAGGCCCAGCTGCGCGGCGTCTCGGCCATGCCCAGCCCCTGCCGCGACTTGAAGACCTGATGCGTCGGGGTCAGCAGCGTCAGCAGGGCGATCGGCGTAGACAGGCAGCGGCCGGCCAGCCAGGTCAGCCGGTCGAAGGCCTCCTCCGGCGGGGACCCCACCAGCCCGGACCGGTCGAGCGCCGCGAGGCGCTGGTTCTCGTTCGCCGCCAGCGCGTAGGGCGGGGCGGGATCGGTGGTGCCGGAGGGGTCCGTCCGGTCGCGCAGCAGGTCCCGCACCGCGTCCGGCAGCAACTCGGGCGAGGCCAGGCCCGGGCCGCCCACCGCCAGGATATGCGTGCTGCCCAGCGCGGGGTTCGCCGCCAGGCTGCGTCGCAGGGCCACCCGCTCCGCATCGCCGTCCTCCAGATCGACGACCACCACGGCCGGCAGGCGGGAGCCGATGGCGAAGGCGGCCGCATGGACGTCGTCATAGCCGTCCACCAGGGCTTCCCCGACGCCGCGCAGGGCCTCCTCGTACCGGTCCAGCCGGGCGCGGGACGCGACCACGATGACCAGCGCGGAGGAGAAGGCGGGGGTCGGGTTGGTGCCGGAGACGAGCGCCTCGACATCCGCGCGGTACACGCGGCGATGGCCGCCCGGGGTCTTCCACGAGGTCAGCGATCCGCCCTCGATCAGCAGCTGGGCCGTGCGGACGGAGATGCCCAGCAGCTTCGCCGCCTGCGCGGTGGTCAGGATGTCGTTCGGCATTCGGCCTTCCTTTTGCCCGCCCATTCTAGCGACCCCGTCGTGGCCAATCCCACCGCGATCCTCGGAGTCTCTTAAATTTGATGTATTTACTATAATTGATAGATTTGATAATCCAGATTCCGTACAGGCTTGGAAGGGCCTGGCTTCATAGGAGGGACATTCAGTGGTCGAGACCGTCAGCCCAGATGCCGAAGCGGCCGGGCACGATGCCGCCGTCGCCGCCAACCAGCGCCGGCTGACCGCGGCCCTGCAGCCAAGCTACGATTTCATCGTCTGCGGCTCGGGCTCCTCCGGCTCCGTCGTGGCCCGGCGCCTGGCGGAGGACGGGCAGGCCTCCGTGCTGCTGCTGGAAGCCGGCGGCACCGACGACGTCGACGCCGTGCGGCAGGCCGGGCAATGGCCCGCCAATCTCGGCACCGAGCGGGACTGGGGGTTCCAAGCCGAGGCCAACCCGGCCCTCAACGGGCGCCGGCTGCCGCTCTCCATGGGCCGGGTGCTGGGCGGGGGCTCCAGCATCAATGTCATGGTCTGGGCCCGCGGGCACCGCAACGATTGGGACCATTTCGCCGCGGCGGCGGGCGATCCCGGCTGGGGCTATGAGGCGATCCTGGATCTCTACCGCCGGATCGAGGACTGGCAGGGAACGCCGGACCCGCTGCGGCGGGGCAGGGGCGGCCTGGTCCATGTCGAACCGGCACATGATCCGCATCCGGTCGCCTGGGCGATGCTGGAGGGCGCCCGGTCCGCCGGGATCCCGACCTTCGACGACCAGAACGGCGCCCTCATGGAGGGCGAGGGCGGCGCGGCCATCGCCAATGTGCGGATCCGCGACGGCCGGCGCCTGTCGGTGTTCCGGACCTATGCCTATCCCCTGATGGACCGGCCCAATCTCACGGTGCTGACCGGTGCGCAGGTGACGCGGGTCCTGTTCGACGGGCGGCGCGCGGTCGCGGTCGAGATCCTGCATCAGGGCCGGTCCAAGCGCATCGCCGCGGGCAGCGAGATCGTGCTTTCGCTCGGCGCGATCAACACCCCGAAGGTGCTGATGCAGTCGGGTGTCGGCGATGCCGACGACCTGGCCCGCGCCGGCATCGGCGTGGTGGCGGACCTGCCGGGCGTCGGCCGGAACTTCCAGGACCATCTCTTCGTCCCCTGCGTCTGGGAAGCCAGGACTCCGATCACGCCCCGGAACAATGCGGCGGAGGCGACCTTCTTCTGGAAGAGCGACCCGTCGCTCGACACGCCGGACCTGCAGCCCTTCCAGCTCGAAGCGCCGTTCAGCACGGCGGAGACCGCCCATTACGAGCCGCCGGCCGGGTCCTGGTCGATGCTGGCCGGCATCGTCCGACCCCGCAGCCAGGGGCGGCTGCGCCTGACCGGGCCGAACCCGGCCGACCCTCTGGCGATCGCGGCGAACACCCTGTCCGACCCGGCCGACCTGAAGGCGCTGGTCCGCTCGATCGAGCTGTGCCGCGACATCGGCAACTCCGCCGCCCTGCGGCCCTTCGTCCGGCGCGAGGTGATGCCCGGCGGCCTGTCGGGCAGCGATCTCGAGGCCTTCGTGCGCGACGGGGCGGCGACCTACTGGCATCAGACCGGCACCGCCAGGATGGGCCGGGACTCCCTGTCCGTCGTCGACGGACGGCTGCGCGTCCACGGCATCGACGGGCTGCGCGTCGCCGACGGGTCGATCATGCCGCGGGTGACCACCGGCAACACCATGGCGCCCTGCGTGGTGATCGGCGAGAAGGCGGCGGAGTTCATCCTGCGGTCGGCCGGCAGTCATCCGCCCGCCGGCTAGCCCCCCGAATCCGATCCGGAAGACCGCTGGTCGAAGCACCCGGCCGGGCCTTGTGCCCGGCCGCTTTCGTTCCGGCCGCCGGAAGTCACTTGCATAATGATAGTAACGAGAATATATGACGACCATCATTCAATGATGTCGGCAAGGCATCGCCATGCAGCGCAAGAGCCTCGGCAACCCCCAATGTCCCATCGGCCGCAGCCTGGAACGGGTCGGCGAGTGGTGGAGCATCGTGATCCTGCGGGAGGCCTATTACGGCACGACCCGCTTCGATGAGTTCCAGAAGAGCCTCGGCATCGCCCCCAGCATGCTGACCCGGCGGCTGAACAGCCTGGTCGAGGCCGGGCTGCTGGAGCGGCGGCGCTACAGCGAGAGGCCGCCGCGCGACGAGTATGTGCTGACCGAGACCGGCCGCGATTTCAGGCCGGTGGTCTGGTCGCTGGTCGCCTGGGGCAACCGCCATTTCGCTCCGGAGGGGGCGGCCATCCAGCTGGTCGACCGCGAGACCGGCGCTGTCGCCGACCCGGTGCTGTTCGACCGCAACAGCGGCCGGATCATGACCCCGCTCGACTTCAGGCCCGGCCCGGGCCCCGCCGCCGACGAGCGCACCCGGCGCCGCCTGGCCCGCGCCACTTTCCTTGCCCCGGAGGCCACGCCGTGAACGCCATCGTCCTCGACCGCGACACCTCGACCCCGGTCCAGGCGCCGGTCGCGCGGAAGCCGCGGCTGACGAAGAAGCGCCTGGCCCTGTCCGGCGTCGCCCTGGCCATCCTCCTGGGCGGCGGCTGGTACGGCCATGATTGGTGGACGGTCGGCCGCTTCTTCCAGAGCACCGACGACGCCTATGTCGGCGGCAATATCACCGTGATCGCGCCCAAGGTCGCCGGCTTCGTCGTCACCTTGGCGGTGACCGACAACCAGCCGGTCCATGCCGGCGACCTGCTGGTCCGGCTGGACGACCGCGACTACCGGGCGGCGCTGGCCAAGGCCGAGGCCGCGGTGGCGCAGCAGAACGCGACCCTGGCCAATCTCGACGCCACCTATCGCCTGCAGCAGGCGGTGATCGCCCAGGCCCAGGCCGGCATCGCCGCCTCGGACGCCGAGATCGTGCGCACCCGCGACGACCAGGCCCGTTACCAGCAGCTCTCGGTCCGGTCCTGGGCCTCGGTCCAGACCTTCCAGAAGGCCGATGCCGACTACAAATCGGCGGTGGCCGATGGCCAGAAGGCCCAGGCGACGGTCGACGCGGCGCAGCGCCAGCTCGACGTCATCGACACCCAGAAGCAGCAGGCCCGGGCGGCGCTGGCCGCGGCCGTGGCCGACCGCGACACGGCGCAGCTCAACCTCGGCTACACCGAGATCCGGGCGCCGATCGACGGCACCATTGGCAACCGTGCCGCGCAGGAGGGCGCCTATGCCACCGTCGGTTCGCAACTGCTGTCGATCGTGCCGGCCACCGGCCTGTGGGTCGACGCCAACTTCAAGGAGACCCAGCTGGCGCAGATGCGCGCCGGCCAGGTGGCGACGGTGACGGCCGACGTGCTGCCGGGCGAGGTGTTCCGCGGCCATGTCGCCAGCCTGGCGCCGGCCACCGGCGCCCAGTTCAGCGTGCTGCCGCCGGAGAACGCGACCGGCAACTTCACCAAGATCGTGCAGCGCGTGCCGGTGCGCATCCTGCTCGACGGCGACGCGTCGACGCTGGGCCGGCTGCGGCCGGGCCTGTCGGTGACCGCCGATGTCGACCAGCGGGACGGGAAATGAGCGCCGCCGCGGCCTCTCCTGGGGCCCCCACGGGCGTCGCCGGGCTGACCGAGGGCCAGAAGATCTTCGCCTTCGCCGTGATGTGTGTCGGCTTCTTCATCGCCCTGCTCGACATCCAGATCGTCTCGGCTTCGCTGCGCGACATCGGCGGCGGCCTGTCCGCCGGCGTCGACGAGACCGCCTGGGTGCAGACCAGCTACCTGATCGCCGAGATCATCGTCATCCCGCTGTCCGGCTGGCTGTCGCGGGTGATGTCGACGCGCTGGCTGTTCAGCGTCTCGGCCGCCGGCTTCACTCTGACCAGCCTGCTCTGCGGCTGGGCCTGGGACATCAACAGCATGATCGCCTTCCGGGCGCTGCAGGGCTTCCTCGGCGGGTCGATGATCCCGACCGTGTTCACCGCCGCCTTCGCCTTCTTCCGGGGGCCGAAGGTGGTGGTCGCAGCCGCCACCATCGGCGCGCTGTCCTCGCTGGCGCCGACGCTCGGCCCCACCATCGGCGGCTGGATCACCGACAACTACTCCTGGCACTGGCTGTTCTTCGTCAACCTGGTCCCCGGCGTGTTCATCACCATCGTCGTGCCGATGCTGGTGAAGATCGACAAGCCGGACTGGTCGCTGCTGCGCGGCGCCGACTATCCCGGCATGGTGCTGATGGCGCTGTTCCTCGGCTGCCTCGAATACACGCTGGAGGAGGGGCCGCGCTGGGACTGGTTCGGCGATGACACCATCCGCGCCACCGCCTGGATCGCGGCGATCAGCGGCGCCCTCTTCATCTGGCGCAGCCTGACCTTCGATCGGCCGGTGGTGGACCTGCGGGCGTTGAAGAGCCGCAACTTCGCGCTCGGCTGCTTCTTCTCCTTCGTCACCGGCATCGGCCTGTTCTCGACCATCTACCTGACGCCGCAATTCCTCGGCCGGGTCCGCGACTTCAGCGCCTACGACATCGGCCTGACGGTGTTCTCGACCGGCGTGTTCCAGATCATGGCGATCCCGGTCTACACGTGGTTCGCCCGGCGCTTCGACCTGCGCTGGCTGATGATGTTCGGCCTGTCCTGCTTCGCCCTGTCGCTGTGGCTGTTCACCCCGATCACCCATGACTGGGGCTGGCGCGAATTCCTGCTGCCGCAGGCCTTCCGCGGCTTCTCGCAGCAATTCGCGGTGGCGCCGGCGGTGACGCTGACCCTCGGCGGCCTGGCACCGGACCGGCTGAAGCTCGCCTCCGGCCTGTTCAACCTGATGCGCAACCTGGGCGGCGCCATCGGCATCGCCGCCTGCGCCACCATCCTGAACGACCGCACCAACCTGCATTTCCTGCGCCTGGCGGAGCATCTGACCCCGGCCAACCCGGCGATGGCCGACCTGGTGCAGAAGGTGACGGCGGCGCAGACCGTCGCCCTCGGCGGCGACGCCCAGCGCGGCCAGGAGGCGGCGCTGCGGCAGCTGTGGTCGCTGACGATGCGCGAGGCGCAGACCCTGACCTATGCCGACGCCTTCCTCGTACTGTGCGTCTGCCTGACCGTCGCGGCGCTGATGGTGCCGCTGATGCGCAAGGTGGCGCCGCCCAAGGGACCCTCCGCCGATGCGCACTGACGCCGTCCTGGCCGGCAGCCCGGCCGCCCCCGGTGGCGCGGCGCCCGTCGCGCTCAGCGCGCGCACACGGATGCTGCTGCACGGCCCGATCGTGCCGACCATCCTGCGCCTGGCCTGGCCCAATGTGCTGGTGATGCTGGCCCAGGCCTCGACCGGGCTGATCGAGACCTGGTGGCTGTCGCATCTCGGCACCGATGCCCTGGCCGGCATGGCGCTGGTGTTCCCGCCGGTGATGCTGGCCCAGATGATCTCGGCCGGGGCCATCGGCGGCGGCATCTCCGCCGCCGTGGCCCGGGCGATCGGCGGCGGCCGGCGCGACGACGCCGATGCGCTGGTGCTGCACGCCGTGGTCATCAACCTGGCGCTCGGCCTGCTCTGCACCGTCGGCATGCTGGCCTTCGGCCGGCCGGTCTACCGGCTGCTCGGCGGCAGCGGCGGCGCGCTGGAGGCGGCGCTGCTCTATTCCAACGTCGTCTTCGCCGGCAATGTCCTGGTGTGGCTGATGAACGGGCTGGCCAGCGTGATCCGCGGCACCGGCAACATGCTGGTGCCGGCGTTGGTCACCTGCGGCGGGGTGCTGTTCCTGGTCCCGGTCTCGCCGCTGCTGATTTTCGGCTTCGGGCCAATCCCGGCGCTCGGCGTCGCCGGCGGTGGTGTGGCGCTGCTGGCCTATTACCTGGTCGGCACCGCCGTGCTCGCCTGGTACGTGCTGTCCGGGCGGAACCTGGCGCGGCTGCGCCGGGCGCCGCTGCGGTGGGGCTTCTTCACCGACATCCTCCGGATCGGCGCCGTCGGCGCCCTGAACTCGCTGCAGAGCAACGTCGTCATCGCCGTGGTCACGGCGCTGGTGGCGGCGGCCGCGGGGGTCGATGCCGTCGCCGGCTTCGGCACCGGCGCCCGGCTGGAATACCTGCTGATCCCCCTGGTCTTCGGGCTCGGCGCGCCGCTGGTGGCGCTGGTCGGCACCAATATCGGCGCCGGCCAGCCCGACCGGGCGCTGCGCATCGCCCTGACCGGCGGGGCCATGGCCTTCGCCCTGACCGAGGCGATCGGCCTGGCCGCCGCGATCTGGCCGCATGCCTGGCTGGCGCTGTTCAGCGCCGATCCGCGGATGCTGGAGACCGGCACCGCCTATCTCCGCATCGTCGGCCCGGCCTACGGCTTCTTCGGCCTGGGCCTGGCGCTGTACTTCGCCTCGCAGGGGGCAGGGCAGTTGGCCTGGCCGCTGATCGCCGGCGGGCTGCGGGTGCTGCTGGCGGTCGGCGGCGGCTGGCTGGCGCTGCGCTGGACCGGGTCGCTGCATGCGCTGTTCGCCGGCCTCGCCCTCGGCCTTGCCGCCTACGGCCTGACCATGCTCGGCGCGATCGCCTCCGGCGCCTGGTTCCGCCGCCGGTCCTGACCCGTGGCAGAGGGGTGCACCGGCCGCCGGAATCGGCGACAACACCCATCTTCGTCCGGAAAGAGGGTGATCGGCGGGATGGTCTGGGTTCATGTCGACAGCGCCGCGCTCGGCGACAGCGTGCTCGACCTCTACGAGCGCGACGGCGTCTACATGATCCGGGTCGATGGCTGGGAGCTGATGAACGGCACGTATCACGAGTCGGAGGACCGGCTCGGCGAGCTTGCTGCCCGGCTGGCCCGCCGTCCCGATCCCGACATTCTGGTTGGCGGCCTCGGCCTCGGCTACACCCTGGCCAGCCTGGTCCGGCATCTCGGCGGGGCCGGGCGGGTCACTGTGGCCGAGCTGTCCGAGGCGGTGATCCGCTGGTTCGAGCGCCACACGAAACCGCGAACGCTCGGCGAGCATCCGGCCAGGATCCGCCACGGCGACGTCCTCGCCGTGGCGGCCGAAGGCTCCGCCTTCGACGTCATCCTGCTCGACGTCGACAACGGGCCGGAACCGCTCTCCGCGCCCGGCAACGTGGCGCTCTATGGGGCGGGCGGCCTCGGCACCCTCCGCCGGGCGCTGACGCCGGACGGGATCCTGATGGTCTGGTCCGCCTTCGAGGACCCGGATTTCATCGCCCGGGCGCGATCCGCCGGCTTCTCCCCCGCCCAGCTGCCGGTCTTCCGCGCAGGCCAGGTGGCGCCGTTCCATCTGGTCTATGTGCTGTCGGCCTCGCCGTTCCCGTCGGCCGAGCTGGACCGCTTCGGGCTGCAGCCGCTGTAGGCGGAGGGCGGGTGTCGAGCGAAAAGCCCTCTTTAACTGTCATGCCCGGGCTTGACCCGGGCATCCGGGGGATCTCGATGCCGCTCTGGGTGGCCCCTGGATTGCCGGGTCAAGCCCGGCAATGACAGAATTTGTTATGGTCCACCCCTTAATGTGTCACCGGCCGTTCCTCTGGACCGCTCCGTCCCCGACGTGTACACGCTGGACGTCCGTCGCGACCCGCTGGCCGGAGGATTTCCTTGCCGTTCCTGAGACTTCTGTCTGCCGCCGTCGCCGCCCTGCTGCTGCTCGCCGCCTGCGCCGAGCCGCAGACGGCCGAGAGCGTCTCCAAGGCGGCCCGGGAACGTTTCAGCGAGAGGATCGCCCCCTACCAGGATCATCCCTCGGAGCAGATGATCGCCGATCTCGGCCCGCCCGACCAGGACAGCCCCACCAAGGAAGGCGGCCGCAAGCTGGTGTGGGAGCGGCATGACACCAAGACCATCGACGACAAGGTCCTGCCGATCGTCTGCACCGTCACGGCGCTGACCCACAGCGACGACACGGTGTTCTTCGTCTTTGCCGGCGGCAACACGCTCTATTGCTCCGAGGTCTTCGCCGCCAACCCCTCCTGACGCGGCCTCAGCCCGTCAGCGCCGCCGCCCGCCGCCTGGCCAGCGCGACCAGCGCCGTCAGCGCCGTCACCGCCAGCAGCCCCGCCGCCACCAGCGACGCGCCCTGATAGGTCGAGGAGAAGGCCGCCCGCGCCGCCGCCGCGATCGCGCCCGACTCCGGCGCCGCCAGCGCCTCGGCTGCCAGCAGCGCCTCGCCGATCGACCGCCGCGCCGCCGGTGTCGCGGCCTCCAAGGGCGGCGGCAGCGCCAGCAGCCGCTGGTACAGCACTGTCATCAGGCTGCCGAACAGGGCGACGCCGAGGCCGCCGCCCAGCTCATAGGCCACCTCCTCGACCGCGGCGACCGCGCCGGCCTGATGCGCCGGGGCGCTGTTCATGACATTGACCGAGGCCGCGGTCATCGCCGCGCCCAGACCGGCGCCGATGGCGACGAAGCCGGCGATCTCGGCGGCCGAGACCGCCCCCGGCGGCAGCAGCGCGATGGCGACGAAGCCGGCGGCGGACAGGGCCAGGCTGGCCGTCAGCGTGGCGCGGAAGCCGAAGCGGTGCACCAGCCCGCCGGCCAGCGGCGAGGCCAGGAACGATGCCAGCGGCACCGGCGCCAGTCTGAGGCCGGCCTCCAGCGGCGACAGGCTCAGCACCAGCTGCAACTGCTGGCTCAGCAGCAGCTCGAAGCCGACGATGATGATCATCGCCACCATGGCCCCGGCCAGGGCGACGGCGATGCCCGGGCTGCGGAACAGCGACAGGTCGATCATCGGCACCGCCGCGCGGGCCTGGCGGCGCAGGAAGGCGGCCACCAGCCCGGCGCCGGCCAGGCCGATCGCGGCCGCCTGCCACGGGTTCGCGTCGGCATGGGTGGTCTGCTTCACCGCATAGACCACGGCGATGATGCCGGCCATCGCCAGCAGCAGGCCGGGCAGGTCCCAGGGCCGCCGCTCGCCGCCGCCCCGGCCGGGCAGCAGCCAGACGGCGAAGGGCAGGGCGATCAGCACGATCGGCACGTTGATCAGGAACACGGCGCCCCAATGGAAATGCTCCAGCAGGGCGCCGCCGACCACCGGGCCGAAGGCGGCGCCGCCCGACGCGACCGAGCCCCAGATGCCGATCGCGATCGCCCGCTCGCGCGGGTCGTCGAAGGCCAGGCGCAGGATCGACAGGGTGGCGGGCATCATCATCGCCCCGCCGAAGGCCAGGAAGGCGCGGCCGGCGATCAGCCACTCCGGCCCGGGGGCGAAGGCGCAGGCGGCCGAGGCCAGCCCGAACAGCATCAGCCCCAGCAGCAGCATCCGCTTGTGCCCGATCCGGTCGCCCAGCGTGCCGGCCGCCGGCAGCAGGCCGGCCATCAGCAGCGGATAGATGTCGATGATCCACAGCAGCTGCGGCGCGCTCGGCGCCAGGGCGCGGGTCAGGGTCGGCACGGCGATGTGCAGCACGGTGGCGTCGATCGCCACCATCAGCAGCGCCACCGAGACGATCGGCAGGATCGCCCAGCGATTGACGGATCTGGTCATGCTCAGGCTCCGGGGGCGAGGAGGCGGCGGACCATGCCGGGCAGGGCGGCGATCCCGGCGGCGATGTCGAAGCCCGGGTCGGTCGCGACCCGGGCGCTGAAGCCGTCGATCAGCATCAGCAGCCAGATCGCCGCCTGGTCGCCGTCGATCGCGGGGTCGGCCTGGCCCAGCGCGGCGGCACGGCCGATCAGATGGGCCAGGGCGGGCCGGACCTCGGCGTCGCTGCGGTCCAGCACCGCCTGGATCTGCGGGTTGCGCGCGCCTTCCGACAGAATCTCCAGCCACAGCCGGTGCCCGGCGGCATCGGTGGTCAGGGTCAGGAAGCGCTCCAGCAGCGTGGTGATCGCGGCCAGCGGGTCGTCGCTGTCCTCGATCCGCCGGAACAGCGCCACCGTCTCCTCGCGCTCGGCATCGACCAGGGCGGCGATCATCGCCTCCTTGCTCGGGAAGTAGCGGTAGAGGTTGCCGGCGCTCATCCCCGCCGCCTCGCAGATCTCGGCCATGCTGGTGGCGTGAAAGCCGCGCCGGGCGAAGCAGCCATCAGCCGCGTCCAGGATGCGGCGCCGCTTCTCCTCGCGGCGGGAGGAGAGGTCGGTGACAGGATCGGTCATGGCTCGGCTCGAGTGAGAATGAACGTTCATTCTCATATATCGGTGCGGAGCGTCAAGAGGGACGGGCTGGAGGCAGACGCAATGCGTATAGCTTTATCCGCGATTCATGTTCATGATATGTTCTATGAACAAAACCCAGACCGATACGGCGACGAAGACCCCGCCCACTCCCGATGAGGAGCGGGCGGCGGATCTTTGCGTGCTGTCGGAGCTGGTTGAGATCCAGATGTCGATCGCCCGGGCGACGCAGCGGGAGGCGCTTGAGGCGCCGCAGCCCGGCGTCGACTACGGCCAGCGGATCGCCACCATCGCGCGCTCGGTGCGGCTGACCCTGCTGCTCAAGCGCAAGCTTGCCGACGAGCGCGCCGAGCGTCGCAAGGCCGCGGCGAAGCGCGAGGCGGCGCAGGAGGACTTTCACGACCTGCGGGTGAAGCTGGCGATGATGGCGGCCGCCTACGAGGCGTCGAAGGACAATGAGGAGATCGCTCGCCGCGTCACCGAGGTGCGCGAGCAACTGGAGCGGCCGGAGGTGGCGGAGCTGATCGAAGCGAGCCGGGCCCCGGTCGCAGTGGCGGCCTTGTGCCGGCGCTGGGGCTTGCCGGTGCGGGTGGAGCGCTGGCTCGAGATGGCCGACGAGGCCATGGAGCAGTTGGGCTTCCTGCCGGACGACGACGAC
>Ga0207426_1000453_pt1 | contig 65068 bp, 59 predicted proteins | sample AraplaMF_Cvi_mMS_FD_184265 | JGI IMG/M metagenome (GOLD analysis project Ga0207426, IMG submission 184265) | Arabidopsis root microbial communities from the University of North Carolina, USA - plate scrape MF_Cvi_mMS (SPAdes) (version 2) | ecosystem: Host-associated > Plants > Roots > Endosphere...
GGTGATCACCGCCGCCGCGATCAGCATCGGCCAGGCCAGGCCGAGCCAGACGAAGACCGGCACCAGGGCCAGGGCGTCGTCCGGATCCACCACCACGCCACGATGGCGCATGGCGTAGCGCGACAGCTCGATCACCTTGGTCACGTTGAGCTGCCAGAACAGCACGCCGATGCCGATCCCGGCCACGGCGCCGAGCAGGACCGGGGCGATACCGAGCCCGGCCTGGGCCAGCCCGATGCCGATGCCGATGAGGGCGATCGCGTCGCACAGGCAGTCGACGCACAGATCGTAGCGATGACCCTCCGGGCTCATCTGCCCGGTCTGGCGGGCCAGCTCGCCATCGGCCCGGTCGAACAGCATCGACAGCAGGAACACGACCCCGCCAAGATCGGCCCAGGTCCCGCCGCAGGCGAAGCCCGCCGCCGCCGCCACGCCGGTGGCCAGCCGCACGCTGGTGAGCTGGTTCGGGGTGACGCCGATCGGCGCGATCCGCCGAACGACCGGCCGGACGATGCGGTGGATCAGGGTGTCGTGGCTCATCCTAGGTCTGCCGTCTCCGCGCCCGTCCCGGGGCGCCCTTTCTAGACTTCTAAACCATCACGCCGAAAGCAAGGCAACGGGCCTGGCTATGCCGTCGTGTCGAACCGGCGATGCGTCCCCACACGCCGAGGCGATTGCAATCCGTCGCCGGTCCTGCGAAATGATATGGACGTCGCGCTGGGTTCCGCTGCCTGCCGAGGCTGTCTTAGCATGTCTGCGTCCATACCCTCCCGGCCCCCGGGCCCGACCCTGACTCGCCGCGCCGCGCTCGGCGTCGTCGGCGGCATTGCCCTGGCCGGGCCGGCCGCATACGCCCTGCCCCCGGCCGCCCGGCCGGGTTCGCTGCTGGACGAGGTGCACAATCGGGTCGAGCCCTATCTCGAACTCGGCCACGCCCACACCGGCGAGACCTATTCCGGCCGGTTCTACGGCGCCGCCGGCTATGACGTCGCCGAGCTGCAGAAGCTCGACTGGTTCCTGCGCGACTGGCGGCAGCGCGCGACCGTGCAGATGGACCCGCGGCTGTTCTGGGCGCTGGCGGTGATCCGCGCCGTGACCCAGCGGGCCGGCTTCAGCGGGAGGGCGACGGTCAATTCCGGCTACCGCACGCTGAAGACCAACTCCTCGCTCGAAGGAACCGCCCGCAACTCCCTGCACATGGCGGGCCGGGCCATCGACCTGACCTTCGAGAAGGTGCCGCCGAGCCAGCTCGTCGGCTGCGCCCTGGCGCTGCAGATCGGCGGCGTCGGCCAGTATCCCGGTTTCACCCACATCGATTCCGGCAATCTGCGCACCTGGCAAGGCTGAGACCGGGGACAAGAGTCCCAATCGCGGGGTCGACGCGACCGTGCGATCGTTCTATCCATGCTCCAACCATGCGTGACCGCGCAGGCGCGCCCGTCGGAGGCGCTCCGGACTCGCTGTTTCAAGGGGAGAGCCCGCCGCCATGCCGTTCCCGTTCACCAAGGCCGTCGCTGCCGTCGGCCTCGCCCTAATCGTCGCGGGTTGCGGCGAATCGCAGACGACCTCGCTGCTGCGGATGGGCGACAGCATCCGTGCTGCCGGTGATCCGGACACCGCCATCACCTTCTACCAGCGCGCTGCGACCGAGGACCCCGACAATCCCCAGCCTATGATCAAGCTGGGCGATGCGACGCTCCAGGCCGGAGACCCGGTGCGGGCCGCCAGCTACTATCACGCCGCCCTGGCGGTCGAGCCGACCAACGCCGATGCTCTGCGCGGCCTGGGCAAGGTGCAGCTGGCCCAGGGCAAGCCGCAGGAGGCGATCGCCGTGCTGGACCAGGCGCTGGCCCGCAAGCCGGACGATCCGTCGACCGTGCTGGCCAAGGGCACCGCCCTGGCCCTGCTGGGCCGGCCGCAGGAGGCGCAGGGGCTGTATCAGAAGGCGTTGGTCAAGGCCCCCGCCAATGTCAGCCTGAAGACCAACCTGGCGCTGTCCTATGCCCTGGCCGGCAACACCGGCGAGGCGGTGCGGGTGATGCGCGAAGCCGCGGCGGCGCCGGACGCGACCGCGGTGCAGCAGCGCAACCTGGCGCTGGTCCTGGCGATGGACGGCAAGACCCAGGAGGCGCGCAAGGTGGCCGATGCGGTCCTGCCGGCGAAGGATGCGCGCAACCTGCTCAACGCGGCGCGCCGGATCCGCGGCATGAAGGACCCGGTGCGGCGGGCCCAGGCGATCGGCACGATCGGCTGAGCTCAGGGCAGCTGAGCCAGGGTGGCGGTGCCGTCGCCCCCGGAGCTACTGGGTGCCGCCGGAGACGTCGGTGGTATCGGATCCGGTTCCCGCCGGCGGCGGCGGCAGGACCATGCCCGCCTGGCTGCCATTGTCCCGGGAATCGGTCCCGGCGCCGGTCCGGCTGTTGCCGTCGAGCTGCAGATAGCGCTCGGCGGCGCGGACCGAGGGGTTGGCGAAGGCCGGCCCCATCTGGCGGCCCTGGAACAGGTCGCTCTTGCGCTCGACCTGCTGCGCCAGGTTGAGGTCGCTGGCGCAGCCCAGCGGCAGGTCCTCCGGCAGCGAGCCGTCCGGGTTCATGCAGCGCTTCGGCCACAGCACCGGCCGGCCGGCCGCCGCCACCTGCACGGTGTCGGAGGCGGACGGATCGTTGACCAGCGAGACGCTGTAGGGCCCGGCGCTGCGCACCGCCGCCGCGACCGCCTCCTGTCGCGCCGCCGCCTTCGGACCGCCGGCGGCGACGGTAACCGACGAACCGGGCGTCAGGCCGGCGCCGCGGACGAACTCGACCAGCCGGGTGCGCTCGGTCGAGCTCAGGCTCGACGCCTGGGGCGCGAACATCACCGGATGGGCCATCGGGGTCGACAGGGTGGTGTAGCCGTCCTCGGGCCAGTCCGGGATCTTGTGTTCGCAGGCGGCCAGGACGCCGGCCAGGGCCAGGACCGCGAGATGCTGGATCGGGAACCTCATGGTACGTCCTATTCGAGCACGAAGCCGGCGCTGCCGCCGGTCATGGAGGGGGATTGGCGCACCCGCCGCACGGTCGGCTCGGTGCGCTGCGCCGGCACCGCCACCGCCTTGGGCGTGTCCGCCGGCTGCATCAGATACGGGGTGATCAGGATCACCAGCTCGGTCTCGTTGCGCTTGTACCGGCTCGACTGGAACAGCTTGCCGAGGATCGGCACGTCGCCGAGCACCGGGATCTTGTCGGCGGAATTCGACATGTTGCGCTGGAACATGCCGGCCAGCGCGAAGGTCTGGCCCGAGGCCAGCTCGATCGTGGTCTCGGCCCGGCGCACGATCAGCGACGGCACCGAGACGCCCTCGCTCTCGACCCGGGCGTCGTCGCTGAGCTCGCTGACCTCCGGCTTCACCCGCATGGCGATGCGGTCGCCCGGCAGCACGGTCGGCACGAAGGACAGCGACACGCCGAACTGCTTGTATTCGATCGTCACCGTCTCGTTGCCCTGCGGCACCGGGATCGGGAACTCGCCGCCGGCCAGGAAGTTCGCGGTTTCGCCGCTGACCGCGGTCAGGGTCGGCTCGGCCAGGATGCTGACCAGCCCCTCCCGCTGCAGCGCGTCGATCACCGCGTCGACATTGTTGCCGCCGCTGTGGTAGCCGGCGAAGGCGGTGCCACGACCGCCAACGACCGCCGGGAAGGCGCCGCTGACCAGGCCGATGTTGAACTTGCCGATGTCGAACATCGCCTGCCAGTTGACGCCGAGATTCTCCACCGCGTTGCGCTGGACCTCGGCGAAGCGGACGCGGATGCCGACCTGCTGCGAGCCCCGCACCGTGTTCAGGTTCATCGCCCCGCCGGAATTGGTGCCGAGCTGCTGGGCCAGGGCGTCGAGCTTCATGGCGCTGCCGAGATCGGCCACCGTCCCGGTGGTGACCGGCCGGTCCTGGATGTAGCCCATCTGGCCGCCGGCGGCCGGGGCCACCTGCATCATCTCGCGCTGCGCCGCTGCCGCGTCCTGGCTGACCCGGACATTGGCGGCCGCCACCACCTGGTCGGCGCTGCTGAGCGCGAACAGGTTGGTGGTGCCGGAGGACACGCCGTAGATATACGCCGAGCGGGCGGACACCATCTCGACGTCGAGCACGTTCGGATTGGCCACCAGCACGGTCTGCACCGGCAGGGCGAAGGTCAGCAGGTTGCCCTGCCCGACCTTCATCTCGATCAGGGAGCGGCTGGGCGTCAGCGCCGGCTGGGCCGGCTGCCGCGGCGGCGCCGGCGACACCTGCATGGTCGGCTGGCCCGGCTGCAGCGACGGCGGCGGCTGCATCGCCGGCGTCGCCTGCGGCGGCGGGTCGGCCGGCGCGCCCGGCGGCAGGGTGACGATCTTCGGCGCCGTGGCGGGCGCCCGCATCGCGGTGATGTCCTCGGTCGGCGTCACCGTCGCGCCGGGCGCTACCGGCGCCGCCTGGGCCTGCGGCGGCAGCGGCTGCACGGTCATGCCCGGCGGATCGGCCTGGGCCTGGGCGAGCGGAGTGCCGGCGGCAAGGGCCGCGACCAGAACCACCGTGGCGGCGAGTGCGTGACGCAATCGAGATCGCGACTGGTCCATCTTCCCCCTCACTCCGCGGCGGCCCGGTCGAGCCCGGCCCCGGCATCCTGGCGCACCCGGCGGCCGGTCAGCCGCACCACCGCCACCGGCTGCACCGTGTAGTCCGACGCGATCTCGGCATAGGACAGCACCGACGCCTCGACATGGTTGCGGGCCAGCGTCTGGCGCAGGAAGCGGCGGGTGTCGAGCGCGGTCAGGATCACCGGCGGCCGGCCGCCGGCGACGACACGGCCGAGATGGCCGCGAATGGTGTCGACCAGCTCCTCGGCCTGGCCCTCGGGCAGGGCGAGGTAGGCGCCGACCGTGGTCTGTCGGATCGACTGGCGCAGCACCTCCTCGGCGCTGCGGTCGAGGATCAGCGCGTGGATCACCTTCCGGTCGTCGGCATGGGCATGGCAGATCTGCCGCTTGAGCCCGCCGCGGACATATTCGGTCAGCAGGATCACGTCCTGCTCCTTCTGTCCCCATTCGGCCAGCGTCTCGAGCACCAGCCGGTGGTTGCGCAGCGAGATGCCCTCCTCCAGCAGCCGGCGGAACACGTCCGCGACCTGGTTGACCGACAAATGGCGCTGCGCCTCGCGCACTAGGTCGCCGCGCGTCGCCTCGATGCCCTTGAGGAAGGCCTGGGTCTCCTGGATGCCGAGGAAATGCGGGGCGTAGCGGCGCAGCGCCCGGGTCAGCGCCTCGGCCACGATCTCTTCCGCCGTGGCATGGCCGATGCCGGCCTCGGCCAGCGCCGCCTCATGCCGGACGTCGACCCAATGCTGGACCGCGCCGCCGGGGCCTTCGCCGGTGTCGGCGGCCAGGCCGAGGAGGTCGAGATGCATCGGGTCGTCGCGCAGAAGGATCCGGCCCGGCCGCGCCGTCCCGGCCTCGACCGGGACCCCGTCGATATCGATGCGGAAGCCGTCCGCCGGCAGCGTCCCGCCGGGCCCGACGCGGCCGGCCGGGAACGGCACGCCCAGCGCCTGCCCCAGATCCTCCGCCACGTCCCGCGCCAGCCGCTCGGCAGTGGCACGGCCCAGACCGGCCGCCAGGTCGGCGCCGAAATGCAGCGTCACCGTCTCGTCCGCCGTCGTCGCCGTGTCGGAGGCGGCCTCCTCCAGCGCGGCGGCGGCCCCGGCCTCGCGCAGGGCACGGCGCCGGCGCAGCAGCACGCCGCCGGCCATGAGCCCGGCGATGGCCAGGAAGATCAGGGTCGGGAAGCCGGGGATGAAGCCGAGCAGCGCCACCACGCCCGCCGCCATCAGCAGCGCCGTCGGATTGGCGCCGATCTGGTGGGCGATGTCGGCGCCCAGGTTGCGGCTCTCGGAGGTGGTGACCCGGGTGACGATGGTGCCGGAGGTGATGGCGACGAACAGCGCCGGGATCTGCGACACCAGCCCGTCGCCGATGGTCAGCAGCGAATAGACATGCATCGCCTGGCCCAGCGACATGCCGTGCTGCAGCATGCCGACGGCGAGGCCGCCGATCAGGTTGACCGCGACGATCAGCAGGCCGGCGATGGCGTCGCCCTTGACGAACTTCATGGCGCCGTCCATGGCGCCGTAGAGCTGGCTTTCCTTCTCCAGCGTCTGGCGGCGGCGCGTCGCCTCGGCCAGGTCGATGTCGCCCGAGCGCAGCTCGCCGTCGATGCTCATCTGCTTGCCGGGCAGCGCGTCGAGGGTGAAGCGGGCCGCGACCTCGGCCACGCGCTCGGCGCCCTTCACCACCACCACGAACTGGACCACGGTGATGATCAGGAAGATCACCAGGCCGATCGCCAGGCTGCCGCCGATGACGAACTCGCCGAAGGTCTGGATGATGGCGCCGGCATCGGCATCCATCAGGATCAGGCGGGTGACGCCGATCGACAGCGCCAGGCGGAACACCGTGGTGATCAGGATCACCGAGGGCAGCACCGACAGCTCCAGCGGGCTGCGCAGATAGACCGCCACCATCAGCAGCAGGACCGCGAAGGTGATGTTGCAGGCGATCAGCGCGTCGACCAGCAGCGTCGGCAGCGGCAGGATCATCAGGAGGATGGTCGCGACCAGCAGGGCCACGATCATCAGGTCCTGCCGCCCCGTCGCGGCGGCCAGGGCCGATTGCCAGCGGTTCGCCCGCGGAGTCGTCATGCCGGTCATGCCGCCACCCGCCGGTCGGGGGCGTCGAGATAGTCGCGGAAGGCGCGGCGCGCCGCCTCGATCTGGCCGAGTTGGTGCAGCGCCCGGCTGCGCAGCAGGTGCCGCGCCGCGGCCGGTGGTTCCTCGCGGTCGAGCCGGTCGAGAACCTCGATCGCCTGATCCGGCCGGCCCACCGCGAGCAGGGCGACGGCGAGCGCTCGCAGCGCCGCCGGATCGACCTCGTCGTTGCGTGAGGCCAGCAGCATTGCCAGGGCCAGCGCCCGCCGGTTCTGGCCGTGCCGCAGATAGTCGAAGACGAGGCGGTGCAGGGTGTCGCGCTGGATCTGCGTCATCCGCATCATCCGCCGATCAAGTCGTTCAGCCGGGCGCGCAGCAGGTCGTGCTTGCGCAGCTCCTGCAGCAGCACGGCGCTGCCCCAGCGGGCCAGCCGGTCATCCGGCGCCTCCGCCTGCAGCAGGTCCAGGATGTCGGCCAGAGTCTCGGCCTGGCCGCCGGGGGTGGCATGGATCGTCCCGGCCGTGGCGGGGCGGATATAGTCCAGCAGTTCCTCGCGCAGCCGCGAGGCCTTGTCGCGCCGGCCGCGCACCGACCCGGCCCGGCGCTGCACCGGCGCGCCGGCGGCGGTGACCGGGCGCCCGGCGATGCCGTCCGGCTGCTGGCCGGGCCGAACGCCGTCGAGCGGCTCGGTGCGTGGCTGGATCGTCGTCATCTCGATACCCTCTTCCCCGACGTCCCTATGGCTTGCCGGGGTCGGCCAGGACCATCACGAAAGTCTGCCCGGCCCGGCTGCGCAGGGTGACGGCGTCGGCCTGGATCCTGTCGACCGACCAGCCCCCGCCGAGATCCGCGCCTTCGAAGTATTTCGAGCCGGTGTGGGTGATCAGATAGGGATTGTCGCCAGTCCAGACCGCCTGGATCACGAGCTCCGGCGCACCGCTTCCCGCCCCGGTCGCCACCTCCGACGACAGCAGCGCCGAGGAGGCGAAGGTGCGGTCGAACCAGGCCTGGATCTCACGCCACTGCGCCATGTCATCCGGCGACAGCCGGCCCGAGGCGACGATGCGGCTGCCCTTGGCCGAGAGGGTCACGCCCTGGAGATGCGCCGCGTCGATGCGATCCTGCAGCGCCTCCTGCGGAGTCTGCTGCCGCGGCACGACCGGCGCCAGCGCGGCGGTCTGCACGGGCTTGCCGGCGTCGGGCGCCGCGGCTTGGCCGGCCGCCGGCGTGTCGGAGCCGCCCACCCCGCCAGACGACAGGGCGATCCCGGACAGGCCGCCGAGGATCACCAGCAGCGCGACGGTCACGGTGACGGCGCGGAGGCGCGGTCCGCCGGCGGTGGCCTCGACCGGGCTGCGCAGCACGATGCGCGAGGATCCCAGCGTCAGCTCGGCCGGCAGCGGCAGGGTCAGGGCACCGCCGGGCTCGGTCGTCCCGACCCGGCCCGGCACGGAGACGGCGCCGGCCAGGGGCTCGACCCGCACGCGATGGCGAGCGATGTCGATCAGGGCATGCACCGGGGCCAGGGTCTCGTCGGCAAGGACGATGTCGGATTCGAGCCCGCTGCCGACCCGGTAGGCGGCGGGCGCCAGCTTCTGGACGGTGCCGGCATTCGGCCCTTCGAGCACGAACAGCGTGACCGAGTGCGGCTGTGGGAAGAATCGCTGGATCTGCCCCTGCAGGGGGCTGTCAGACAGGAACGCCTTGAATTTCGAGAGCATGGCCCACCCCACGAGGCGCCTCGATCAGTGGCGAAAGCGAGCGCGGCCGGGGCCGACCGCGCTCGCGATACTGACAGCGATAAAGCTCAGGAGCCGGAACGAAATCCGGGCTCAGCCCTTGCGGGCCGCGTCCGACAACGCCTGGGCCCACTTGTCCAGCTGCTGGTTCTTCTGGGTTTCCCGGGCGGTATCGATCGTGTCCTGCTTGTTCTGCTCGCGGATCTTGGCCATCTCCTGCTGGATATCGGAGACGTTGCCGTTGCCGGAAGTCGAAGCCATAACCCATTCCTCCTTGTGCGATTCAGAGAGTCACAACGCCAACACAGTGGAATGCAGGTCCGAAGCCCTGGTCTGACACACCGATTCGCCGAATCATTCGCCAGCGTCTGGGCCAAACAATCCTAGACCCACCACCTTGGCCAACTCGACCGGGACGTCGGTTCGACACCAAGGCCTGCCCACCCCTCAAAACTACTACTCGACTATGCGGCAAACTGCCGTCAGGTCAAGCACTTCAATGTCTCAGTGCATTCCGATTTCAACTGCCCGCCTGTTCAACAGAACTTTAACAAAAGCCCGGGAACCCTGCTGGCGGTCTAAGCGTTTAGGTCTGCTCGACGTCTGGGCGATCCGCTGGCCGTTTCAAGCGGGCCGGGTGTTTGGATTGGCTTTTGCACCTCCGGCTATGCGGCGTTATAAAGACCAGGCGGGTCGACAGTCGCGAGCTTATCGGCGGGACGTCTTGATGCGGGTGGGGATGGCGATCAGGGCCACAGGACTGTCAGGAGTATTGTCCGACAACTTTCGGCGACGCCCTGCCGTGCTCGCATCCGCCATTCTGATCACCCTTTCGGCCGGACCGGCGGCGGCGCAGCAGCAGGCCGCCCCTCCGGCCATCGTCACGGTGCCCGCCGCCCCGGCACCGCCCGTTGCCGCGACGCCGCTTCCGGCCGATCTCGCCGCCACCCAGGGCCGCCGCACCCTGCCCTGGCCCGACAAGCCCTACCCCTATGTCGTCCTGGACCAGGATGTGCGCGACGTGCTGGGGGCCTTCGGCAGCAACCTCGATATCCCGGTCAAGGTCAGCGACAAGGTCTCCGGCCGGGTGCGCGGCCGGCTGCCGGAACTGACGCCGCAGAAGCTGCTCGACCAGCTCGCCGCCAGCTTCGGCTTGCAATGGTACTATGACGGCCAGGTGCTGTACGTGACCACGGTCGAGGAGGCGGTGTCGGAGATGCTGCCCCTCGGCACGATCCGGTTCGAGGAGCTGCAGGCGTCGCTGGCCAGCCTGCAGCTCGACGATCCCCGCTTCCCGCCGCGGCCGCTGGCCAGCGCCAATGTCGCGCTGGTGTCGGGGCCGCCCCGCTACGTCGCCCTGGTCAAGGAGACGATGCAGGCGCTGCAGCAAGCCTATCAGTTCCAGACCACGATCGTGCGCGGCCGCACCGGAAAGCCCGGATCATGACCCGGCCGCCACGCCTAGCCCAGACCCGTTCCATGAGCCGAGGCTGATCCCATGGTTGTCATCTCGCCCTCCGTTCTGCAGGCGCCGGCGCTGATCGAACCCAAGGCCGCGCTCACGCCCGTCGCCCTGCCACTGGATCAGAAGGCGGCCAACGTCTTCGACTATGCCCTGCCGTTGCAGCAGGCTCACAAATCGGTCGCCGACTACGCGCCGAGCCTGAAGGCCCGGCTGCTGGCGAATCCGGCGGCGATGGGCGACCAGCTGCTCAACTCGCTGCAGCAGTTCCACAAGGACACGACGTCGCTCGGCACCAGGCTCACCGAGCCGCAGCCCGCCACGACGATGCAGGCATCGGCATCGGCGACGATTCCGGGGACGGCCAAGCCGGGCGTGCAGCCCGGGCCCGCCGCGGCACGGCCGGCGCAGCAGGGCGCGGAAACTGACTTCCGGGCGGAGATGCGCGAGATGCGAGCGGCGACGCGCGAATTCAACAACGGCGTGCTGCGAACCACGCTGGTAACCACCGCCTCCAAGCAGCTGGGCAACGTTCCGGAAACCCTGCTGCGCGGATAGCCGCGCCGGCCGCCCAGCGGGTTTCGACAGGATCTCAGAAAGGTCGACTGGAATTGCTCAACCCCTGGGTCAAGCCCCTCGCTTTGGCCGCGCTGCTGCTGCTCGCCGCCTGCAAGGTCGAACTCTACAGCGGCCTCGAGGAGCGCGAGGCCAACGAGATGGTCGCGATCCTGCTGCACCAGGGCATCCCGGCCGAGCGCGAGGTGATCAAGGACCGCGGCCTGGTCGTCTCGGTCGAGGAGGACCGCTTCGCCGACGCCGTCGACGTGCTGCGCCGCAACGGCTACCCGCGCGAGCGCTACGCCAAGATCCCCGACCTGTTCAAGGGCGAGGGGCTGGTCTCCTCGCCGGTGGAGGAGCAGGCGCGGCTGATCTATGCGCTGAGCCAGGAGCTGTCGAGCACGATCTCGGAGATCGACGGGGTCTATTCCGCCCGCGTCCATGTGGTGCTGCCGGACAATGAAGGGCTGAAGGCGGCGTCCAGCCCCTCCTCCGCCTCGGTGGTCATCCGCCATCGCGCCGATGTCGACCTGTCGAAGCTGACGCCCGAGATCAAGATGCTGGTGGCGAACGGCATCAAGGGCCTGCTGTACGAGAATGTCTCGGTGGTGTTCCTGCCGACCGATCCGGAGGCGGCGATGCCGCCGATCACCGATCCCCTGACCAATGTCGCCGGCTTCTGGGTGCACCGCTCCAGCGCGCCCTGGCTGCAGGGGCTTCTGGCCCTGGTTGCCGTCGCGGTGGTAGCCGTCGGCGGCACCGTCGGCTGGAGGATCTGGCGCCGCGGCGCCGCCCCGCAAGCGGCTGAATGACCATGCCTCCAGAGATCGCGGACCGGCTGGCCCTCCGGCGCTTCGACCGGGCGGTGGCGCTGCACGCCCACCCGGCGCAGCTCGGCCGGACCTTCCCGGGCCTGGCCAATGCGGCGGCCCGGCTGCTGCTCGAAACGCCGCGGCTCCGGCCCCGCCTGTCGGAGCTGCTGCGCCGGCGCCTCGACCTCGCGCCCTGCGACGCCGCGTCCTGGCGGGGCGATGCCGCCCGCATCGCCGGCCTGGCGCCGGCCGATCTCGACCGCGCCGTCCGCCATGCCGGCGCCGCGGCGGTGGCGGCGCGGCTGCGCACCATCGTGCTCGGCGCCGAGATCCGCCGCGTCACCGGCCTGATCGGCGCCGACGCCTACGCTTTCGGCCTCGGCCATAAGGGACAAGCCCCGGTGCTCGGCGTGCTCGAGGCCGTGGCGGTCGAGGACGCGATCGACCGCGCCGGCCTGCTGTGCCTCGCGGCCTGGTGCGGCGAGGCGGGCCCGGCGGTCGGCGAAAGGCTGCGCCTGCGGCTGGCGCCGGAGCGCTGGCCCGAAGGCGGGCTGCCGCCAGCCGAGAGCCCCCGCGCCGCCGCCCTGTTCGCGGCCGCGTCCCGGGCGGTGGCGTCCCATGGCTGAGGCCCCGGCCTTCCGCCGCGGCGGCCCGGTCCTGAAGGCCGAGGCGCTCGGCCAGTGGCGGGATGCTCGGCGCTATCTGGCCGAGGCCGAGGCCCATGCCGACCGCCTGCGGGCCGAGGCCGACGCCGCCTTCGCCGCCGGGCGCGAGCGCGGCCATGCCGAGGGGCTGGCCGCCGCCCGCGAGGAGGCCGCGGCGCTGGTCGCCGCGACCGGGCTGCAGATCGACCGCTACCTCGCCGGGCTGGACCAGACCCTGGCCGATCTGGTGCAGGACACGATCGAGCGCATCCTCGGCCGCTTCGACCGGCGCGAGCTGCTGCTGCAGGCGGTCGACCACGCGCTGCGCCAGTCCCGGCTGGACCATGCGGCGACGCTGCGGGTGGCGCCGGACATGGTCGAGGCGCTGCGCGGCCGGCTGGCCGACCCGGCGCTGGCCGATATCGGCCGCCGGGTGACAGTCGAATCCGACCCCGGCCTGGCCGCCGACACCTGCGTGATGGTGACCAAATACGGCCATGTCGAGCTGGGCATCGACGCCCAGCTGCGCGCCCTGCGCGACGCGCTGCGCCGCACCCGCCCGGGCGAGACGGCGCCGTGAGCCCGGACGCCCTGCCGCGGCCCGTTCCCGGCCTGCAGCTGCGGGCCGATCCGCTGCAGGCGCTGCGCCGGCGGCTGGAGGAGGCCGATCCGCGCCCGGTCAAGGGCCGGGTGGTGAAGGCGATCGGCGTCACCGTCCATGCCGAGATCAACGACGCCCGCCTGGGCGAGATCTGCGAGCTGCGCGACCCGCAGACCGGCCACAGCATCCTGGCCGAGGTGGTCGGGCTGGTCGACGGCGCCGCGGTGCTGACCCCGATCGGCAGCCTGCAGGGCCTGTCGACCCGGACCGAGGCGATCCCGACCGGCCGCGCCCTGCGGCTCGGGGTCGGCCCTGCCCTGCTGGGTCGGGTGCTGGACAGCCTGGGCCGGCCGCTCGACACCGCCGAGCGCGGACCGCTCGACACCACCACCACCTATCCGCTGCATGCCGAGGCGCCGCCGGCGCTGCTGCGCCCTCTGATCAGCCGGCCGATGCCGCTGGGCATCCGCGCCATCGACGGCCTCTTGACCTGCGGCGAGGGCCAGCGCATCGGCATCTACGGGTCGCCCGGCACCGGCAAATCCTCGCTGCTGGCGCAGATCGTCAAGGGCGCGGACGCCGACGCCATCGTCATCGGCCTGATCGGCGAGCGCGGCCGCGAGGTGCGCGAGTTCATCGACCGCCATCTCGGGCCGCAGGCGCTGCGCCGGGCGGTGATCGTCACCGCCACCTCCGACCGCCCGGCGATCGAGCGCGTGAAAGCCGCCTTCGTCGCCACCGCCATCGCCGAGTATTTCCGCGACCAGGGGATGCGCGTCGCCCTCTTGATGGACAGCATCACCCGCTTCGCCCGCGCCGTGCGCGAGATCGGACTGGCCGCCGGCGAGCCGCCGACCCGGCGCGGCTTCCCGCCCTCCTTCTTTGCCATGCTGCCGCGCCTGCTGGAACGCGCCGGCCCGGCCGCGACCGGCTCGATCACCGGCTTCTACACCGTGCTGGTCGAAGGCGATGCCGAGACCGACCCGATCGCCGACGAGACCCGCGGCCTCTTGGACGGGCACGTCGTGCTGTCGCAGGCCCTGGCCAGCGCCGGGCATTTCCCGGCGATCGACGTGCTGGCCAGCCGCAGCCGGGTGATGGAGGCGGTGATCGACACCGGGCATCGCCGCGCCGCGGTGCAGATGCGCCGGCTGATGGCCAAGCATGCCGATATCGAGCTGCTGCTGCAGGTCGGCGAGTACCGGGCCGGCGCCGACACGCTGGCCGACGAGGCGGTGGCCAAAATCGGCGACATCCGCCGCTTCCTGCAGCAGGATTTCGAGGAGGCGACGCCCTTCGCCCAGACCCGCGAGCAGCTGGAGCGGCTGAGCCGATGAAGAAGCCAGACGCTTTGGACAAGCTGCGCAAGCTGCGACACGACCGGGAAAAGCTGGCGGCCGAGAGCCTGGGCCGCGAGCGCACTGCCCTGACCGCCGCCGAGGCACGGGAGCGCCAGGCCGCGGCCGACCGCGCCGCCTATGAGGAGCAGCGCACCGTTCAGGAGGCCCGGCTCTACGCCGCGGCGCTGGAGAAGCCGGTCCTGGTCGATTCGCTGGAGCGGCTGGGCGACCGGGTGTCGGAGCTCGCCGCCGGATCCCGGCATCAGGCCGCCGCGGTGCGGGAGCGGCAGGCCGAGACCAGCCGGGCCGAGGCCGATACCGCGACGGCACGCGAGGCCTGGCGGCAGCGGCGGCGGGATGCCGACCGGCTGGACCGGCTGGCCGACCGCCGCGGCACCGCCCGGCGCAAGGCCGCCGAGATCCGCGACGACGTCGCCGCCGAGGACGAGGCCAGCCTGACCCCGCCTGCCCCATCCGGAGGCCGGCCATGACCGCCGCCGCGCCCCGGATCCGCGCAGCGGATCCCTCCGATCCCGCCGCCCGCCCCTACGACCCGCCGCAGCTCACCTTCGAGCAGGCCGGCGACGCCAATGCCATCGCCCGGCGCTGCGCGCCCGCGGCGGTCCGGATCGGCGGGCTGGAGATCCAGGCGCCGCTCGCCATCACCCCGACCCTGGCTCCGCCCGACGCCGATGGCATCGCCATCACCCTCCGCCTCGGCCCGGGACGCATTGCCCTCCTGGTGCCGGCGCTGCTGGTCGAGCAGGCGCTGGCGGACACCGCCGGGCTGCCGGCCGCCGAGCTGGAGCCGGAGCTGGCGGCGCTGCTGCTCGAGGCCGTGGCGTCGGACCTGCTGCCGATACTGGAAGCGGCGGCCGGGGTGGCGATCGCGATCGAGAGCGTCGGCCCGGCAGCACCGGCCATCGCGCCCGCCTTCCGCTGCGCCGTCGCCATCCGCCACGCCTTCGCCGAGACGGCGCTGCATCTCGCCGCCGATGCCGCCGCCCGCCCGGCCCTGCGTCGCCTGATCGACGCCGCGCCGGCGCTGCCCGCGCCCTGCGCCGGCCTGCCGGTGCCGCTGGCCGTCCGCATCGGCGCCGTGTGCCTCAGCCTGGCCGAGCTCAAGGGGATCGAGCCCGGCGACGTCGTCCTTGCCGATGTCGCCTGCCCGCGCGGCGAAGCGCTGGTGGTCTATGGCGAGGGCTGGTCGCATGCGGCGAAGCACGACCGCGCTACGGTCACGGTCGCGGGGCCGCGGCGGCCCCTGGCCCTGCAGGATGGAGGAGGATGGATGGCGGATCCCGACAGCGGCGCCGCGGTGCCGCCGGCGGAGCGGCTGGACGAGCTTCCGGTGACGCTGGTGTTCGAGCTGGGGCGCAGCGAGCTGCCGCTGGCCGCGGTGCAGGGCCTGGCGCCCGGCGCGGTCATCCCGCTCGGCCGCGACCCGGGCGAGGCGGTCGACATCGTCGCCAACGGGCGGCGCGTCGGCCGCGGCGAGATCGTGCGGATCGAGGGCGAGCTGGGCGTGCGCGTGGTGCGGCTGTTCGGCGATGAATGAGGCGCCGCCGGATGTCCTGCCACTTCTCGGCGTCGTCACGCTGGTCGGGCTGGTACCGTTCCTGATCGTTACCCTGACGGCCTTCCTGAAGATCTCGGTGGTGATGCTGCTGCTGCGCAACGCGCTCGGCATCCAGCAGACTCCGCCGAACATGGTGCTGTACGGCATCGCCCTGATGCTGACGGTCTACATCACCGGGCCGGTGATCGCCGAGGTCTACGCCCGGGTCAGCGACCCGGCGCTCAGGCTGCGCAGCATCCAGGACTGGCAGGCGGTGATCCAGTCGGCGATCGAGCCGGTGCGCGCCTATCTGATGCGCTTCACCGACCCGGCGGAGCGCGACTTCCTGCTCTCCGCCACCGCCCGGGTGTGGCCGCCGGAGGCCAGCGCCGCGGCGACGCCGAACGACATGGTCATCCTGATCCCGTCCTTCGTCATCTCCGAGCTGACCCGCGCCTTCGAGATCGGCTTCCTGCTTTATCTGCCCTTCATCGTCATCGACCTGATCGTCTCGGCGATCCTGATGGCGATGGGCATGATGATGGTGTCGCCGCTGGCCATCTCGGTGCCGTTCAAGCTGTTCCTGTTCGTCATGGTCGACGGCTGGTCGCGCCTGCTGCACGGCCTGATCCTGAGCTACAGCAGCTGAGGCGGCGATGGAGTCCGGGCTTCCTCCCTCCCTGTCATTGCCGGGCTTGACCCGGCAATCCAGAAGGTCTCGACAGTCTCTGGATGCCCGGGTCAAGCCCGGGCATGACAATGGGGTAGGAGCAGTCGTGTCGGAGGCGACACGCCCATGAACCAGGCGACGATCTCGCATCTGCTGCAGGAGGCGCTGACCCTGACGCTGCTGCTGTCGCTGCCGGCGCTCGCCATCGCCGCCGCGGTCGGCCTGCTGGTCGGCCTGTTCCAGGCGGTGACGCAGATCCAGGACCAGACCCTGCCGATGGCGGTCAAGGTGATCGCCGTGGTGCTGGCCCTGGTGCTGCTGGGCCCGATGCTGGCCAGCCCGCTGGTCCGCTTCACCGACCGGATCTTCACCGACTTCCCGGCGATCACGCGCGGCACGATCCCGGCGGATGCCGGGCCGCCCTGATGATCGAATCGTTCCGGCTCCTGGCCGAGCTGGTCGGCCCCTATGTCACCGCGATCTCGATCGCCATCGCCCGCGCCGTCGCCCTGGCCGCGGTGCTGCCGATGTTCTCCTGGCTCGGCCTCACCGGCATCCTGCGCAACGCGGTGATGATCGCGATCGCGCTGCCGGTGGTGTCGCAGGTGACGTCGGAGCTGGCGGTGCTGACGCCGCTGCAGCCCGCGCAGGTGCTGATGTTGGTGGCCAAGGAGGCGGTGATCGGCATCCTGCTCGGCCTGCTGTTCGGCCTGCCCTTCTGGGCGGTGGAGGCGGCGGGCGAGCTGATCGACATGCAGCGCGGCGTCAACGGCGCCTATCTGCTCGACCCCAACGCCTCGGGCCAGGCCTCGCCGGTCGGTACGCTGTTCGTGCTGGTGCTGCTGGCCCTGTTCTTCGCCGGCAACGGCCTCGGCGTGCTGGCCGAGGCCCTCTACAGCAGCTACGCCCTGTGGCCGGTCACCGAGCTGCTGCCGCCCTTCACCGGCGAGACGCCGACGCTGCTGCTCGGCCTGCTCGACCACGTGGTCCGGCTCGGCCTGCTGCTCGCCGTGCCGCTGGTGATCGTGATGCTGCTGGCCGACATCGCGCTGGCGGTGATCGGCCGGATGGCACCGCAGCTCAACGTCTTCGACCTGTCGCTGTCGGTGAAGTCGGCGGCGCTGGTGCTGGTGCTGCCGATCTACGCCATCTTCCTGGTGCCCTATTTCAGCGACAGCCTGGGCTCGCTCCGCGGCGTGCTCGACCTCGCCCGCACGGTGCTGCCGTGAGCCAGCAGACCAGCGAAGACAAGAGCCTTCCCGCCAGCACCAAGAAGCTGGCCGACGCCCGGCGCAAGGGCCAGGTGGCGCACAGCCGCGACCTGGTCACGGTGGTCGCCCTGGTCGCCGGCTTCCTCTATCTCGGGGTCGAGGGGCCGGCGATCATGGAGGCGTTCCGCGCCATCCTGACCGAGCCGATCGCCCTGACCGCCAAGCCGTTCGACCAGAGCTACACGATCATGCCGACGCTGCTGGCGCTGGCAGCGCGGATCGTCGCACCGCTGGTGCTGGTGATCGTCGTCGCCAGCGTCCTCGCCAATGTCGGCTTCCTGCGCGGCATCCCGTTCTCGATCGACCCGCTGGTGCCGCGCGGCGACAAGATCAACCCGGTGGCCGGCTTCCAGCGCCTGTTCAGCCTGCGCAACCTGCTGGAATTCGTGAAAGCGGTGGTGAAGGCCTGCACCCTGATCGGGGTGATCGGGCTGCTTGCCCTCGCGGCGCTGCGGGCGGTGCTGGTAACGCCGCAATGCGGCCGCGACTGCATCGGCCTGGTGCTGGTGGCGACGCTGAAGCCGGTGCTGATCGGCATCATCGCGGTGCTGCTGGTCTTTGCCCTGATCGACATGATGCTGCAGCGCTGGCTGTTCCAGCGCGACCAGCGGATGACCCGCAGCGAGATGAAGCGCGAGCGCAAGGAGCAGGACGGCGACCCGTTCATCCGCAGCACCCGGCGGCAGTTGCATCGCGGCCTGGCCCGCGGCGAAGGCCAGTCCTCCGCGCCGACGCTGTTCGTCACCGACGGCGAGACCACCGTCGGAATCCGCTTCGTCGCCGGCGAGACGTCGGTGCCGATCCTGGTCAGCAAGTCGTTCAAGGCCGGCATGGCCAACGTGCCGATGGAGACGGCGCCCCTGCTGGCCCGACAGTTGCAGGCCGATGGCAAGATCGGCGAGGCCATCCCGGCCGAGCATTTCGACGCCCTGGCCCGGATCCTGCTGCGGATCGGCGCAGTGTGACGCCCGTCCCCCGTCCTGCGCTACAGTCGGGCGACAAGAGCGGGAGACGCGCGATGGACTCGAAGACAGCACCACGGCCGGTGGCGGAGATCGCCAGCTACCACGCCCATGTCTATTTCGACCCGGCGGCGACCCGCGACCGGGCGGAGCGGCTGCGCGGCTGGATCGGCGAACGCTTCCGCGTCCGCCTGGGCCGCTGGCACGAGGTCAGGGTCGGGCCGCACGACCAGGCGATGTTCCAGGTCTCCTTCGCCGCGGAGCTGTTCGCGACGCTGGTGCCCTGGCTGATGCTGAACCATGGGGGCTTGAGCATCCTGGTCCATCCCAACACCAGCAATCCGCGCCGGGACCATCTGGTCGACCCGGTCTGGATCGGGACGCCGCTGCCGGTGCATGGCGACATGCTGCCCGAGGAGGAAGAGGCGGAGGGCCCGCTGGAGCCGAACACCGACCCGGACCGGGCTGCCTAGGACTGCCCAGCCGCCGCGGCCATGCTGGCGGCGAGGAGCCGTGCGACATGCACCGCCTCGCGTCCGGACCCGTCGCGGATCTGGTGCCGGCAGGAGGTGCCGTCCGCCACCACGACAGTGTCCGGCGCGGCCTGACGCACCGCCGGCAGCAGCGACAGCTCGGCCATGGCCAGCGAGACGCCGATCGTCTCGGCCTGATAGCCGAAGGCGCCGGCCATGCCGCAGCAGCTCGAGTCGACGGTCTCGACCGCCAGGCCGGGGATCAGCTCCAGCGCCGCCTGCACCGCCCCCATCGCGCCGAAGGCTTTCTGGTGGCAATGGCCGTGCAGCAGGGCCCTGGTGGCGACCGGCGCCAGGGCCGGCGCGAAGCGACCGGCCCTGGCTTCACGGGCGACGAACTCCTCGAACAGCAGGGCATGGGCCGCAGCACGCCTCGACTCGTCGCCCGGCAGCAGCGCCACGGCCTCGTCGCGGAAGGTGAACAGGCAGCTCGGCTCCAACCCGACGACCGGCACGCCGCGCTCCAGGAACGGCCGCAGCGCCGCCAGGCTGCGGCTCATCTCGGCGCGGGCGGCGTCGACATCGCCGACCGACAGGAAGGTCCGGCCGCAGCACAGCGGACGGCGCGAGCCGTCGGCCGGCCGGGCGAGATGGACGCGATAGCCGGCGCCGGCCAGCACAGCGATCGCATCGTCCAGGGCCTCGCGCTCGAAGGCGGCGTTGAAGCTGTCGGCCCAGAGCACGACCTCCGGCCCTCCCTCCGGACCGAGCGTGGTGGCCGGCGCCTTGAATCGATCGCGGCGCCACACCGGCAGCCGGCGACGGGCGCTGAGCCCGAGCAGCCGTTCCGACAGCCGGGCCAGCGGCGGGATCCGGTCGCGCAGGTTGAGCAGCGGCGCCGCCATCGCCGCGAAGCGGGCGTAGCGCGGCAGGTTGGCGACCAGCCGGTCGCGCAGCGAGAATCCCCGGCGGGCGGCGCGGGCGGCCAGCACCTCGATCTTCATCCGTGCCATGTCGACACCGGTCGGGCATTCGCGCCGGCAGGCCTTGCAGGACACGCACAGCTTCATCGTCTCGGCCATGTCGTCCGAGGCGAAGGCATCACGGCCGATCTGCCCGGTCAGCGCCAGGCGCAGGCTGTTGGCGCGGCCGCGGGTGACGTGCCGCTCGTCGCGGGTGACGCGGTAGGACGGGCACATGGCGCCGCCCTCGAGCTTCCGGCAGGCGCCGTTGTTGTTGCACATCTCGACCGCGCCCTGCAGCCCGCCCGCGGCGCCCGGAAAGGCCGACCAGTCGAGCCGCGGCGCGAAATCCTGTGCACCGTATCCGGGTGGATAGCGCAGCAAAGAGCGGTCGTCGAAGCGCGGCGCCTGCACGATCTTGCCCGGATTCAGCGCGCTCTCGGGGTCGAAGGCCTGCTTCACCTCCTCGAAAGCGCGTACCAGCCGCGACCCGAACATCGCCTCGTGGAACTCGCTGCGGACGATGCCGTCGCCATGCTCGCCGGAATGCGAGCCCTTGTAGGCACGGACCAGGGCGAAGGCCTCCTCTGCGATGGCGCGCATCGCCTTGACGTCCTTTTCCAGCCGCAGGTTCAGCACCGGCCGGACATGCAGGCAGCCCTCCGAGGCATGGGCGTACCAGGTGCCGCGGGTGCCGTGCTTCTCGAACACCTCGGTCAGCCCGGCGGTGTACTCCGCCAGATGCTCCAGCGGCACGGCGCAGTCCTCGACGAAGGAGATCGGCTTCGCCTGGTCCTTCATCGACATCATGATGTTGAGGCCGGAGGTGCGCAGGTCGGTGATCGCCGCCTGCAGCGCCGGGTCCAGCACCTCGACCACGCCGCCCCAGCGCGCCCGGTCATGATCGAAGGCGTAGCCGAGATCGCCCATCAGCGCGCCGAGCTGCCGCAGCCGCCGCGCATTCTCCGCCTCGTCCTCGGCGAACTCGACCAGCAGCAGCGCCTCCGGCTCGCCGCGCAGCATGGCGTCGAGGGTCGGCCGGAACATCGCGATCTCGCTCGCCAGGGCGATCATGGTGGCGTCCACCAGCTCGATCGCGATCGGCTTCAGCTTGACCAGGTGCTGGGCCGCCTCCATCGCCGCATGGAACGAGCCGAAATGGCAGATGCCGAGGGCGCGGTGGCCCAGCAGCGGCCACAGCGTCAGCTCGACCGCGGTCGAATAGGCCAGCGTCCCCTCCGACCCGACCAGGATATGGGCCAGGTTGACCCGGCCGCGGGCGGGGTCGAGCGCGTCGAGATTGTACCCGCCGACGCGGCGTTGCACCTTCGGGAAGCGGGCGGCGACCTCGCCCGCCTCGCGCGCGCCGATCGCCAGCAGCCGCTGCGCCAGGGCCCGTGCCCGCGGGTCGTTGATGCCGTCGATCGCATCGGCCGCGACCTCGCCGAACCGCATCGCGCTGCCATCGGCCAGGATGGCGTCGATCGACACGACATTGTCGCGGGTGGTGCCGTAGCGCAGCGACCGGCCGCCGCAGGAGTTGTTGCCGACCATGCCGCCGATGGTGGCGCGCGAGGCAGTCGACACATCGACCGGGAACCACAGCCCGTGCGGCCTGAGCCGGCGGTTCAGCTCGTCCAGCACGATCCCCGGCTCGACCGTGCAGCGCCGGTTCCCGGCATCGAGCGACAGGATCCGGTTGAGATGCTTCGATCCGTCGACCACCAGGCCGCGATTGATGGTCTGGCCGCATTGCGAGGTGCCGCCGCCGCGGGCGGTGACCGGCATCCCCGCCTCGCGCGCCAGGGCCAGCGTGCGGACCGCCGCATCCATGCTGCGCGGTACCACCACCCCGGCCGGCATGATCTGGTAGTGCGAGGCGTCGGTGGCATAGCGGCCGCGGCTGAACGCGTCGAACAGAACATCGCCGTCGATCTCGGCCCGCAGCTTCTGGTCCAGACCCGCCATCGGACTCCCCTTTCGCCCGTCTGTGCCGCGACTCCGCGGGCGGGCTTGCATTGTGCTATCCAACCGTCGTCCCATCGGCACGGCAACAGCCTTCAGGAGGGATCATGACCAGCAGCGGACCGCATTTCCTGCAGATCCCGGGGCCGAGCCCGGTGCCGGAGCGCATCCTGCGGGCGATCGGCCGCCAGGTCATCGACCATCGCAGCGCGGAGTTCGCCCGGCTCGGCCAGGAGGTGCTGGAGGGCTGCAGGGCCGTGTTCAAGACCTCCGGCCCGGTGATCATCTACCCCTCCTCCGGCACCGGCGCCTGGGAGGCGGCGATCGTCAACACCCTGTCGCCCGGCGACCGCGTGCTGATGGCCGAGACCGGCCATTTCGCCACGCTGTGGCGGCAGATGGCGGCGCGCTGGGGCATCGAGGTCGACTTCATCCCCGGCGACTGGCGCCACGGCGCCGATCCCGCCGCGATCGAGGCGAAGCTGGCGGAGGATCGCGGCCACGTCCTCAAGGCGGTGATGGTGGTGCACAACGAGACCTCGACCGGCGCCACCAGCCGCATCGCCGGGATCCGCCGCGCCATCGACGCCGCCGGCCACCCGGCCCTGTTCCTGGTCGACACCATCTCGTCGCTGGCCTCGGTCGACTATCGCCATGACGAATGGCAGGTCGACGTCACCGTCAGCGGCTCACAGAAGGGCCTGATGCTGCCGCCGGGCCTCGGCTTCAACGCGATCTCCGACAAGGCGATCGCCGCGTCCAAGGCGAACCGGATGCCCCGCTCCTACTGGGACTGGGGCGAGATGCTGAAGCCCAATGCGAACGGCTTCTTCCCCTACACCCCGGCGACCAATCTGCTGTACGGGCTGCGCGAGTCACTCGCCATGCTGCGGGAGGAAGGGCTGGACGCCGTGTTCGCACGCCACCGGCGGCTGGCGGCGGCGGCCCGGGCGGCCGTGCGCGCCTGGGGGCTCGAGGTGCTGTGCCTGGAGCCGGCCGAGTATTCGCCTGTGCTGACCGCGGTGCTGATGCCGCCGAACCACGATGCCGACCGGTTCCGCAAGCTGGTGCTGAAGGGCTTCGACATGTCGCTCGGCTCCGGCCTCGGCCGGCTGGCGGGCAAGGTGTTCCGCATCGGCCATCTCGGCGCCTGCAACGAGCTGGTGCTGATGGGCGCCCTGGCCGGCGTCGAGATGGGGCTGGCGACTGCCGGCGTGCCGCACCGCGCCGGCGGGGTCGCGGCGGCCATGGCGACGCTGAACGGCCCGGCCGAGGACGTGACTGCCGCCTGACCCGCCGGCCTCAGGGCGCCGCGGGCCCTCGCGGCAGGAAGGCGGTGATGATCGCCTCGGCCATGCGGATGAAGCGGGCGCTGGGCCCCTCGGCGCCGACGCTCTGCCGGCTCACCCGGGCGCCTTCCAGGAGCAGCCACAGCGTGTCGGCCAGAAGCTCCGCCTGGGTGGCGCCGGCCGCCCGGCACAGCCGCACCAGGCGGTCGCGCTGGTCCGTCTTGAAATCCTCGATCACGCGTCGGGCCGGATGGCCGGGCTCGGTCAGCTCGACCGCGGCATTGACCATGTCGCAGCCGCGCGCATCCGAAATCGCGCATTCAGCCCCGAACCGGACCCATTCGTGCAGCTGCGTCGCCGGATCGCCGGGATGCGTCGCCTCGAACCTTGCCCAGATCGCGTCGGCCTCTTCGGCAAGGCCATGCAGGCATTCGACGATCAGGTCGTCCTTCGACCCGAAATGCCGGTACAGCGTCATCTTGTTGGTGCCGGCCGCCTCGGCGATGGCGTCGACGCCGACGCCGCGATAGCCGTGCCGGTGGAACAGGTCCCTGGCGGTGCCCAGAATCCGGTCGCGCGGCCGGAGTTCGGCGCCGGGCCCTCGCAGCCCCTCCGGCCTCGGGGGTGTGATCGTCGTCATAGCACCTGGCTGGACGTTGACGGTAGCGTTGCACCGCATCATTTATTCTGTTACTTACCGGTAACACCCCAGCAGGATCAGGTCAAGATCCGACCCCAGCCAGCGGGTGTAGGGCCGAAGCTCAGCTTGACGACGGCTCACCGGAACGATAATCAACCACAAAGTTAACTTAACCAAGGGGTTTACCATGGCCTTGGGGTCGGCCTCGGCGATTTCCTGCGGCGCGCGCGACGGCGGCGTGCCGCGGTGCTGCCTGCTCGGCCGGACGACCCGGTCATGATCGGCTTCTTCATCCAGCGCCCGATCTTCGCTTCGGCGATCGCGGTGATCATGGTGCTGGCGGGCGGCATCTCCTACTTCCTGCTGCCGGTCTCGCAGTTCCCCGACATCACCCCGCCGCAGGTGGTGGTCAGCGCCGCCTATCCGGGCGCCAGCGCCCAGGTCGTGGCCGACACCGTGACGACGCCGCTGGAGCAGCAGATCAACGGTGTCGAAGGCATGATGTACATGTCGTCGACATCATCGAACGACGGCACCTCGAACATCACCGTCACCTTCCAGGTCGGTTACCCGCTGAGCATCGCCGCGGTCGACGTGCAGAACCGGGTGTCGCAGGCGGCCTCGTCGCTGCCAGCGATCGTCAACCAGGGCGGCATCACGATCCAGAAGCAGAATCCGAACTTCGTCCTGATCGTCGACCTGACCTCGCCGGACGGGTCTGTGGACCCGGTGGAGCTGAGCAACTACGCCTATCTGCAGATCGTCGACCCGATCAAGCGCCTGCCCGGCGTCGGCAACGTCCAGATCTTCGGCGAGCGGCGCTATTCCATGCGCATCTGGTTGGACCCCGACAAGCTGGCCAATCTGGGCGTCACTGCAGTCGACGTGCAGAACGCGGTCGCCGAGCAGAACGTGCAGGTGGCCGCTGGCAAGATCGGCCAGTCGCCCGCCCCCGCGGGCACGGCCTTCGAGCTGCAGGTCAACGCCGCCGGCCGCCTGAGCGACCCGGACCAGTTCGGCGACATCGTCGTCCGCGCCGACCCGGCGACCGGGTCGGTGGTACGGCTGCGCGACGTCTCCCGGATCGAGCTGGGCGCGCTGCAATACTCGTCCTCGGGCTATTTCGGCGGCCGGCCGGCCGTGGTCGTCGCCGTCTTCCAGCAGCCGGGATCGAACGCGCTGGCGCTGCAGGAGGCCGTCCAGAACAAGATGGAGGAGCTGAAGCAGCGCTTCCCCAGCGGCATCGAATACGGCATCCGCTACGACACCACGCGCTTCGTGTCGGCGGCGATGGAAGACGTGCTGAAGACGCTGCTCGAGGCGCTGGCGCTGGTCGTGCTGGTGGTCTTCATCTTCCTGCAGAACTGGCGCACCACCCTGATTCCCGTCATCGCCATCCCGGTGTCGCTGATCGCGACGCTGGTGGTGATGGAGGGCATGGGCTTCTCATTGAACATGCTGAGCCTGCTCGGCATGGTGCTGGCGATCGGCCTGGTGGTCGACGACGCCATCGTCGTGGTCGAGAATGTCGAGCGGCAGCTGGAGGCTGGGCTGCCGCCGCTGGCGGCGACCCGCAAGGCGATGACCGAGGTGACGGGGCCGATCATCGCCACGACCGCGGTGCTGATGGCGGTGTTCATCCCGGTCGCCTTCATCCCCGGCGTGTCCGGCCGCCTGTACAACCAGTTCGCGCTGACCGTCGCCATCTCCGTCGGCCTGTCGGCCTTCAACTCGCTGACCCTGAGCCCGGCCTTGAGCGCCGCGTTCCTGCGGCACCGGGCGAACACTCCCTTCATCCTGTTCCGCTGGTTCAACGCCGGGTTCAATGCGCTGTCGCACGGCTATGCGGCCCTGGTGCGATTCCTGATCCGGATCCGCTGGCTGGTGATGATCCTGTTCGTGGCCGGGCTGGGCCTGACCTATTGGGTGTCGACGCGCCTGCCCTCGACCTTCCTGCCGGTCGAGGACCAGGGCTATTTCTTCGTCGTCATCCAGCTGCCCGACGGCGCATCGCTGGAGCGCACCGAGGCGGTGGCGAAGAAGACACGCGCCATCCTTGAAGCGACGCCGGGGATCGAGACGGTCGGCGAGATCGTCGGCCTGAACTTCCTGACCAGCGCCGCCCAGTCGAACTCCGCGGCCCAGTTCGCCATCCTGAAACCCTGGTCCGAGCGCGGCCCGGACCAGAGCGCGTCGGCCCTGGCCCAGAAGGTGGGCGCGGAGCTGATGCAGATCCCCGAAGCCTTCGCGCTGGCCTTCGACCCGCCGTCGATCCCGGGCATCAGCACCACGGGCGGCTTCGAGTTCCAGATCGAGGACCTGTCGGGCCAGGGCGTCGGGGCCTTGAACGCGGCGACCCAGGCGGTCCTGGCCGAGGCACGGAAGCAGCCGGAGCTTGACCCGCACCAGCTGTTCAGCAGCTTCAGCACCACGACGCCGCAATACAATTACGACCTGGACCGCAACAAGGCGAAGATGCTGGGCCTGACCCTGCCCGACGTGTTCAACACGCTGCAGATCTATCTCGGGTCGCTCTACGTCAACGACTTCAACCTGTACGGCCGCACCTTCCGCGTCACCATCCAGGCCGACAAGGACGCCCGCGGATCGGCGACCGACATCTCGCGTCTCTATGTCCGCAATTCGGAAGGCGGCATGGTGCCGTTGAGCACGCTGGGCGACCTGAAGCCGATCGCCGGGCCGGACACGGTCCCGCACTACAACAACTACACCTCGGCCAAGATCAACGGCGCCCCTGCTGCCGGCTTCAGCTCGGGCCAGGCGATCGCGGCGATGGAGCGGGCGGCCGCCACGGCGCTGCCGCGCGACTTCGCCTATGAATGGACCGGCATCACCTTCCAGGAGCTGCAGGCGGGGTCGGTGGCGGCCCTGGTGTTCGGCCTCGCCATCGTCTTCGTGTTCCTGATCCTGGCGGCGCAGTACGAAAGCTGGTCGATGCCGTTCATGGTGCTGCTGGCGGTGCCGCTGGCCCTGTTCGGGGCGTTCGCGGCGCTGTGGGCCCGGCAGATGCAGATCGACGTCTACTCGCAGATCGGTCTGGTCATGCTGATCGGCCTCGCGGCCAAGAACGCCATCCTGATCGTGGAGTTCGCCAAGCGCCTGCGCGAGGAGGGCCACAGCATCGTCGAGGCGGCGGCGGAAGCCGGGCGGCTGCGGCTGCGCCCGATCCTGATGACGGCCTTCGCCTTCATCCTCGGCGTGGTGCCGCTGATGATCGCCACCGGCGCCGGTGCCGCCAGCCGCCAGTCGATCGGCACCACCGTGTTCGGCGGCATGCTGGCCGCCACCATCCTGACCCTGATCTTCGTGCCCGTGTTCTACGCCGTGATCGAGTCCTTCCGTGAACGCCGCGGCGGCACGGACAGCCCCCATGCCACCGACGGCCATCGGCTCGAGCCGAAGGCCGGCCCGGCCGAATAGAGTGGAGAATCGCGCCATGCGCGTCCGTACCGTCGTCCTGGGATCGATCGTCGTGGCCGCCGCCGTCGTCGCCGGCCTGTACCAGACCGGCCGCCTTCCACCGGCCCTGCTGGCGCTGGGCGGCGACACCGCGCACGCCGAGGCCGCGCCCGCCGGCGGCCCTCCCCCCGCCATGCCGGTGCCGGTGGCGGCGGTGCTGAAGCGGTCGCTGCCGATCTATCTCGACTATTCCGCGCGCACCGAATCGATCGCCGCGATCAGCTTGCAGGCGAAGATCTCCGGCTATATCCAGGCGCAGCCGGCGACCGACGGCAGCGACGTCAAGGCGGGCGACCTCTTGTACAAGATCGACCCGCGCGACTTCCAGACCGCGCTGGACCAGGCCAATGCGCAGCTGCAGCGGGACCAGTCCAACATCGACTATCTGCGCTCGAACTTCGACCGCGGCAGCGAGCTGACCAAGAACGGCTGGCTGAACAAGGACACCTTCGACCAGCGCGAGAGCAATCTGAAGCAGGCCCAGGCCACCCTGGCCGCCGACCAGGCGGCGCAGCGCCAGGCCGAGCTGAACCTTGGCTACACCGAGATCCGGGCCCCCTTCGCCGGGCGGCTCGGCCGCAACCAGGCGCCGGTGGGAACCTTGATCAGCGTCGGCGGCAGCGCCCTCAACACCCTGGTGCAGCTCGACCCGATCTACGTCACCTTCAACCCCAGCGAGACCGAGCTGGCCAAGATCCGGGCCGCGCAGGCCGCGGGGAAGGTCGCGATCGACGTGCTGCTGCCGGGCGAGACCGAGGCGAAGCACCGGGGCGAGCTGACCTTCCTGGACAATTCGGTGGACAACCAGACCGGGACGATCCTGGCGCGCGCCACCGTCGGCAACGGCGATTTCGGCCTGCTGCCCGGCCAATATGTCCGCGTGCGCGTCCATCTGAAGCCGCAGCCGGACGCCCTGATGGTGCCGCAGGTGGCGGTCGCCGCCAGCCAGTTCGGGCGCTACGTCTATGTCGTCAGCCAGGACAACAAGGCGGAGCAGCGCTTGGTGACCCTGGGCCCGACGGACGGCGCGCTGGTCGCGATCGAGAAGGGCCTGGCCGAGGGCGACCGCGTCATCACCGGCAACACGCAGAAGATCTTCTACCCCGGCATGCCGGTGCAGCCGCTGCCGGACCAGCAGCAGCAGGCCAAGGCCGGGTCGTAAGGCTTGACCCGGCGATCCAGGGGCCACCGAGAGCTGCTCTGAAAGCCCCTGGATCCTCGGGTCAAGCCCGAGGATGACAGGATTGGTGGGTTCGGTGACGGAACCCTACCTGCGCGAGCCCGACTCCCCTACCCGTCCAACCGACGCATCAAATCCCGCGTCGCCGGGTACAACTCCTTGAACACGCCGAACTGCCGCCGGTAGGTCTCGGCGTGGGAGGTATCGGGCGTGATCTCCGAGGCGGTCGGGTTCCACGCCCGGATGTCGCCCGGCCGGACGTCGCCGACCGCGAGCGCGGCCAGGAAGGCGTCGCCGTAGCTGGCGCCGAAGGTCTTCTGCCGCAGGATCTGCGGATGGCCGGAGATGTCGGAGGTCGCCTGCGACCACACCCGGTTCTTGGTGCCGCCGCCGACCGAGTACACCGCGCGCGGCACCTGCCCCGCCTCGCGATAGGTCTCGACGATGTGGGCAGTGCCGCAGGCGATGCCCTCGAACACCGCCCGGCAGATGTCGCCGCGGGTGTGGGTCAGGTTCAGGCCGAACAGCACACCCTTGGCCTGCGGGTCGTGGATCGGCGTGCGCTCGCCGGAGAAATAGGGCAGCAGCACCAGCCCCCGCGCCCCGGGCGGCGACTGCTCCGCCTCCGCCACCAGTGCCGGGATCGCCGAGGCCGGGTCGAGCTCGCGGGCGAACTGGTCTCGGAACCAGTGGCTGAGCGTGCCGCTGGTGGCGAGGCCGGCCAGCGCCGCGTGCTGGCCGGGCATCAGCCAGGGCGCCCACCACAGCCGCGGGTCGCGCAGCCGGGTCTTGCCGAGCAGGATGGTAAAGATGGTCGACCCGTACATCACCATCATGTCGCCGTTGTCGAGCACGCCGACGCTGACCGCCTCCGCCGCCGCGTCGATGGTGCCGGCGATCACCGGCGTGCCCTCGGCCAAGCCGGTCTCCGCCGCCGCCTCGGGGGTGACGGTGCCGACGATATCGGTGCTCCAGGCCAGGTCCGGCATCTGGCCGAGATCGACGATGCCGGGCGCCAGCTCGTCGCTCCAGGCCAGCTCGTCGGCCAGGTAGAACGGGCTGGAATTCGCCGCCGTGTAGTGATCGATGACGAAGCGCCCGGTCAGCCTGTGCACCAGGAACGAGGTCGAGGTCAGGATCTTGGCGGTGCGGGCGAAGATCTCCGGCCGGTTGCGCTTCAGCCATAGGATCTTGGGGCCGACCGACTGCGAGGTCAGGGCGTTGCCGCAGCGATCGAGCAGCACGTCCTCGCCGATCTGGGCCGTGAGATCCGCGATCTCCTGGTGGGCGCGGGTGTCGACGCCGTACAGCACCCCGTTCATCAGCGGCTCGCCCGCCGCGTCGACCGGCAGCATGCACGGCCCGATGGCGCTGGTGCCGACCGCCCGGATCGACGCGGCGGGCACGCCGCTGTCGGCCAAGAGCTTGCGGCAGAGGAAGGTGACGTCGTCCCACCAATCCTCCTTCGGCCGGTGCTCGGCCCAGCCCGGCTGCGGCACGATCAGCTTGTGCGGCTTGGCGGCCATGGCGGCGATGCTGCCATCGGCCGCCACCAGCACGCCCTTGGACTCGAAGGTCCCGATGTCGATGCCGAGATAGTGACGGGTCATGTCTCGTACCGGTCGCGGTCCAGGCTGAAGCTTTCGTCGATCCTGCCGATTCCGGCGGCCAGCAGCCGCGCCAGCCCGGCCAGGTCCGACAGGTCGCAGATCTCGAGCGAGGAATGGGTGCCGCGGGCCGGATAGCCGAGGTCGATCGAGGCGACGCCGGCATTGACCAGCTGCACATAGGAGGAATCGGTCAGCAGGCCGACATGTGCGCTCTTCTGCAGCGGGATGCTTTCGCCGCGCGCGGCCTCGCCGAACAGGGCGACCAGCGCCGGATGCGGGATGGTGCCGTTCAGCGTGCCGCGGCCGTGGAAGCTGTACAGGCTCATCGCCGGGCCGCCGCCGAGGCGGACATCGCCGCGCTGGGCCATGTCGGGCGTGTCGGTGGCCAGGATGATGTCAAGCTGGATGGCGATGTCCGGCGCCAGCACCTGCGCCGCCGTCACCGCGCCGCGCAGGTTGAACTCCTCCTGCACCGAGAACACCAGATGCACGGTCGGCCGCCGCGGCGCCGCCAGCAGCGCCCGGGCGACCTCGACGATCACGGCGCAGCCGGCCCGGTCGTCGATTGCGGTGCCGGCGATGCGGTCGCCGGCCAGTTCCACCACCTTCGGCGCATAGACCACCGGCGTGCCGATGTCGATGCCGGCCGCCAACACTTCGGTGGCGCTGTCGAAGCCGGCGTCGATATAGATCTCCGGATAGGGTAGGACCCGGTACTTCTCCTCCTGCGAGGTGGCGTGGTGGCTTTTGTTGGCGATCACGCCAGGCACGTCGCGGCCGACGCCGACGCAGAACACCACCGCCTGCGAGGCCAGCGCCTTCTCCGGCACTCCTCCCAGCCGCTCCACCCGGACCAGTCCGCCCGGCTCGATCTTGCGGACGATCAGGCCCAGCTGGTCCATATGGGCGAACAGCATGACGCTGGGGCCCGCCACCGTACCGTCGATCGTCGCGATCAGATTGCCGAGCCGGTCGGAGCGCGAGGCGATGCCGAGCCCGGAGAGGAGCCCGGCGAGATGCCGGCGCACCCGCCCCTCATGGCCGCTGAGGCCGGGGATCAGCATCAGCTCCGCCGCCAGCCCGCGCAGGCGCTGCTTGACCGGGTCGTCGCCCGGCAAATCGGTCGCCATCGCTGTCAGCCCTTCCGCGCCGCCCGTGCCAGGCGCATGAACTCCGCCGCCCGGTCGGGATCCACCGCGTTCCAGGTGTGGCCGTCGACCTTCAGCGACGAGCCGACGATGCAGCCATCCGCGACCCGCAGCACATCTGCGACCGTCTCGTGCTTGACTCCGGTGTTGGCCAGGACCGGCGTGTGCGGCAGCACCCGCTTCACCGCCTCGAGGTCGGACATGGCCGCCGCCTCGCCGGTGATCGTGCCGGAGACCAGGATGGCGTCCGGGATGCTGGAGAACACCGCGCTGCGCGCCCGGTCGGCCAGGTCGCGGCGGTCCAGCGACCAGGCGAATTCCGCCGAGATGTTGTACAGCATCGCCAGGTCCTGGCGACCGAGCCGGTTGCGATAGCGCATGGCCTCTCCGGCATCGGGGTTCCATGGCCCCATATCCGAGGCGTAGGTGCCGGTCATGATCTCGCGGAGGAAGGCGGCGCCGGTGGCGGCGGCCAACGCGACCGAGCTGGCCGGGTCCCATAGCACGTTGACGCCGAACGGCACCGTGATCTCCGACCGCAGCCGGCCGATCAGATAGGCCATGGTCGCGGTCGATGCCGTATCGACCTTGAATTCATAGGGCCGGTCGTTCTCATTGCCGAACATCACGGCGTCGAAGCCGGCCGCCTGCAGCGCCTGCAGGTCGCGCCGCGCGCCGTCGAGCAGCCCGTCGAGCCCGGCCGCCGAGTCGTACAGCGGCGCGCCCGGCAGGGCGCCGAAATGCACCATCGCGATCACCGGCTTCGTGTCGCCGAACACCCGCTGGAAATTGCCCGCACCCACCATCCGCATCCCTTCCCTGTCTTGGCCCTGCTTCGGGGCAGAAGCGGCTCCCCGGCCGCTCCCTTGCACCCCCAACGTCGCCGCATCATACTCAGGATCGCCTTCGGCACCCGCCGAAATCGCATCGTTTGGCAACGTTGCCATGAAACGTTTCACGGGCTATTGGTCGTGAACGCTCGGGCAGCGAGGCCTTAACGGTTTCGGATCGGTCGAGGGCGACAACAAAGAGAATGCCACAGGGAGACTCACGGTGAAGCTACGGGATTACGACCGCCTCGTCGCGGCACAGGCCAGCCGGCGCACGGTTCTGAAGGGTGCGGCCGGCCTCGGCGCCGCCCTGGGCACCGCAGGCCTGTTCGGCCCCCTCTCCTCGACCGCGCTGGCGCAGAACGACCTGCGCGCCCAGATCCTGCAGATCCCGGGGGTCGGCAAGGGATCGCCCACCGACGCCGACTGGCAGAAGGTCGGCGAGCTGTGCCTCGGCCCGACCAAGGCGGCGGTCAAGGAGGGCGAGTTCAAGGGTGTCAAGCTCAGCTTCATGGGGCTGAACAACCAGAACCTGCACAACCTGCTGTTCCGCGGCTTCCTAAAGCCCTGGGAGGCCTATACCGGCGCCGAGATCACCTGGATCGACCTGGCCCAGGCCGACTACAACCCGCGGCTGCAGCAGGCCATCGCCACCGGCACGGTGGATTTCGACATCGTCGAGATGGGCGCCCCGTTCGAGGGCGACGTCTGCGGCAAGGGCCTGGCCTCGGAGATGCCGGACTGGGTCAAGAAGCAGATCGAGATGGACGATTATGTCGGCTATCTGAAGGCGCCGGTCGGCACCTGGGAGGGCAAGACCTATCGGATCTCGATCGACGGCGACTGCCACACCTTCAACTACCGCACCGACGTGTTCTCCGACGCCGACCTGGCCAAGGCCTGGAAGGATGGCGGCGGCCAGGGCGAATGGGGGGTGCCGAAGACCTGGCAGCAGGTCCAGGCGGCGACCAAGTTCCTGAAGGGCAAGAAGGTCGCCGGCCAGGACGCCTACGGCTATCTCGACGCGCCCAAGGCCTGGGGCGGCTTCGGCTTCTACTTCCTGGGCAGCCGGGCCTCGGCCTATGCCAAGCATCCGGACGACAAGGCCTGGCTGTTCGACGTCGACACCATGAAGCCGCGGATCAACAACCCGGCCTGGGTGCGCGCCATCCAGGACGTGATCGATGCCCTGCCGTCGGAGCCGGCGGACCAGCTGAATGCCGACCCCAACACCACCGCCTTCCAACAGTTCCTGGCCGGCACCGGGTCGATGGTGGCGTGGTGGGGCGATGTCGGGTCGAACGCCAAGACCAGCGATTCCTCGGTCATCGGCGACACCTGCGGCTTCAGCATCCTGCCGGGCTCGGACGACGTCTACAACGCCAAGACCGGCGCCTGGGACAAGCTGCCGGGCGGCGCGAACTATGCGCCGAACATGGCCTATCTCGGCTGGGGCGTCTATGTCATGGCCCGGGTCGACAGCGATGCCACCAAGCACAAGGCGGCCTGGAGCGCCGCGGCGCATCTCGGCGGCAAGGACCTGTCGCTATGGACCTCGGCCTACCCGTCCGGCTTCCAGCCGTACCGGAACAGCCACTTCCAGATCCCGGAATGGGTCGCCGCCGGCTATGACGAGGCCTTCATCAAATCCTACCTGAGCGCCAATTCGGACTCCTACAACCACCCGAACGCGGCGATCGAGCCGCGCATCCCCGGCATCTTCCAGTATTACAGCGTGGCCGAGGACGAGTTGGCCAAGGTCTTCGCCGGCCAGGGCACCGCCCAATCCGGCGCCGACGCCATCGCCGCCGCCTGGGAGAAGATCACCGACCAGATCGGCCGGGAGAAGCAGATCGCCCTGTACAAGGCCTCGCTCGGGTTGTGAGATCCGGAATCGTCGGAACGATGTCCGAACCCTTGCTTTCCTTGTCCCCCCTCCCCTTGCGGGAGGGGGCCAGGGGGAGGGGGTTCGCGCCGCCGGGCCGGCCTCCCTGTCATTCCGGACACCGCGGCTCCCTTCGATCGACATCCCCCTCCCCCTACCCCCCTCCCGCAGGGGGAGGGAGGACATTGTCTATCTGTCCTTCCGCAGCCATCCCTGGACCAGCATGAGCGAAGCGGAGATCGGCGCCCTCACCGGCGATCACAGCATCAAGCCCGTCTCGTCGCACATCCCGTCCGGGCGCAAGGCTGCGGGGCGCTGGCTGATCGGGCTCGCCACCCTGGCACTCGCAGCCATGGCGCTGCTGCAAGTGCTGGATTCGGCCGAAATCGTCGCCATCGGCTTCGAGACCTGGCGCCCCCTGCTCTACACCTATCTGGCCTGGGCGGCGGCGCTCGGCGCCGGGCAGGTGATGATCCGGGGCGAGGCCGGCCACCGGGCGCTGTTCCTGTTGCCAGCGGTGCTGTTCACCGTCTCGATGGTGATCTTCCCGACCGTCTTCGGCCTCTACATCGCCTTCACCGACTGGAACCTCAGCTCCTTCGCCGGCCGGCAGCTCAACGGCCTCGACAACCTGCGCGCGCTCTGGGCCGATCCCTATTACTGGAACGCGCTGGGCAACATGGTCTGGTACGTGCTGGCCGTGCTGGTGCAATACGCCATCGCCTTCGGCCTGGCGCTGCTGCTGAACGCCGAGATCCGCGCCCGCAAGTTCTTCCGCGTCGCCTTCCTGATGCCGTTCATGCTGAGCCCGGTCGCGGTCAGCTGGATGATCGGCAAGTCGATTATGGAATACCGCTTCGGCCCGGCGGCCTCCCTGGCGCGGTTCCTGGGCTGGGAGAACCCGGCCTTCTTCGCCTCGCCGTGGATGGCGCGGATCAGCATCATGGCGATGGATGGCTGGGTCTCGATCCCGTTCATCATGATCCTGCTGCTGGCCGGGCTGCAGGCCATCCCGAACGACATCCTGGAGGCGGCGCGGATCGACGGCGCCAAGGCGTGGCAGTCGTTCTGGAAGATCACCTTCCCGCTGATGCTGCCGGTCAGCGTCACCGCGGTGATCCTGCGGATCATCTTCGAGCTCAAGCTGGCCGACATCGTCATCAACGTCACCTCGGGCGGACCCGGCGGCGCCACCGACACGGTGTCGAGCTTCATCTACCGCGAGTATCGCGACCGATCCAATGTCGGCTACGGCACCATGCTGGCGCAGGTCTATTTCATCATGATCATCATCTTCGTGACCGGCCTGCTGAGCCTGGTCAGCCGCTGGATGCGGCGGCTGACATGAGCGGCGCCGCGACCTGGCGCGTGAAACGCCTCTCCGGCCGCACGTTGCTGTATGGCGCGGCGCTGCTGTGGGCCTTCATCTCGCTGTTCCCGATCTACTGGACGGTGACGACCTCGTTCAAGACCGCGGTCGACGTCACCCAGGGCCACCTGATCCCCTTCATCGACTATCAGCCGGATTGGCGCGGCTGGCGCTCGCTGGGCCTGTCGCCGGACACCATCGGCGCGACCTCGACGGTGCGCGAGGAGTTCGTGCTGCGCTTCGAGAACAGCGTCGTCGCCTCGGTCGGCGCCTCGCTGCTGGCGGTCGTGATCGGCTCGCTGGCCGCCTACGGCCTCAGCCGCTTCCGCTACAAGTTCGGACCGTGGCGGAACAAGGACATCTCGTTCTGGTTCCTGTCGCAGCTGATCCTGCCGCCGGTGGTCCTGGCGATGCCGTTCCTGGTCCTCTACAAGGAACTGGCGCTGCTCGACACCCGGATCGGGCTGATCCTGGTCTATGCGCTGATGGTGCTGCCGATCGTGATCTGGATCATGCGCGACCAGTTCGCCACGATCCCGATCGAGCTGGAGGAGGCGGCGCGGGTCGACGGCGCGACGGTGTGGCAGGCCTTCCTGCGCATCGTGCTGCCGCTGGCCCTGCCCGGCATGGTGGCGGCCTTCATCCTGTCGGTCGTGCTGTGCTGGAACGAGTATTTCTTCGCGGCGCTCCTGACCAGCACCGACGCCAAGACCCTGCCGGTGATGGTGGCCAGCCAGACTGGGTCGCAGGGCATCAACTGGTGGTCGATGGCGGCGCTGTCGACCGCGGCGATCGCGCCGCTCGCGGTGATCGGCATCTTCCTCGAGCGCTACATCATCCGCGGCCTGACCGCGGGCGCGGTGAAATAGGGAGGGCGACCCGCCCTCCCCCTTCCCTCACCAGCAGACGAAGCCGCCGTCGACGATCAGATCGATGCCGGTGCAGAAGGACGACGCGGCGCTGGCCAGGAACACGGCTGGGCCGACCAGCTCGTCCACCGTCGCCATCCGGCCCAGCGGCGTGTCGCGCTCGAAGATCTTGCGCTGCTCGGCCACTTCGGGCCGCAGATTCATCGGCGTCAGCGTGTAGCCCGGGCTGATCGCGTTCACCCGCAGGCCACGGTCGGCCCATTCCATCGCCAGGCTCTTGGTCAAGTGGATCACCCCGGCCTTGGAGGTGTTGTAGTGCGCCTGCAGCAGGCCGCGATTGACGATCGAGCCCGACATCGAGGCGATGTTGACAATCGAGCCGCGCTGCCGAGGCAGCATCACGCGGGCCTCGGCCTGGGCCGAGAGGAAGACCCCGGTCAGGTTGACGTCGATGGTGCGCTGCCACTGCGCCTCGGGCAGATCCTCGGCTGCCGTCGCGTTCGCTATGCCCGCGCAGTTGACGGCGACCGCGAGTTCGCCGAGCTGAGCCTCGACCGCCTCCACCGCCTTGGCGAGATCCTCGGCCTTGGTCACGTCGCCGGCCAGGGTCAGCGCCCGGCGACCCAGCGCCCGGATACGGCCGGCGGTGTCGGCGAGCCCGGCCTCCGATGCTGCAAGGTCGAACAGGGCGACGTCGGCGCCGGCCTCGGCCAGGCCGACGGCGATGCGCTGGCCGATGCCGCTGCCGGCGCCGGTGACGAAGGCGATCTGATCATCGAGCCGGAAGAGCTGCACTTAAGCCTCTGGGTTCAGCGGGTTGCGAGTTCCATCACCGCGACGCGGCTGGCCTGGTCGCGGTCGAGGATGCCCTGGTTGCGGCCGCGGGCCAGCACCATGATCCGGTGCGACAGGCCCAGCACCTCGTCGAGGTCGGAGCTGACCACCACCACCGCCATGCCGGAGGCCGCGAGGCCGGCGATGACGTCATAGATCGCGGCCCGGGCGCCGACATCGATGCCGCGGGTCGGCTCGTCCAGGATGAACACCTTGGGGTCGCGCGCGATCCATTTCGCGATCACGACCTTCTGCTGGTTGCCGCCGGACAGGTTGCCGGCGCGCTGGCCCGGGGTGCCCTTCACCCCCATCCGCGCGATCAGCTCGGCGGCGAAGCCGCGCACCCGGGCCGGGCTGATCCAGCCGCCGGGGGCGATGCGGTCGAAATTGGCATAGGCGATGTTGTCGGCGATGGTGTGGTCCAGCACCACGCCCTGCAGCTTGCGGTCCTCCGGCACCAGCATGACGCCGGCGCGGATCGCGTCGGACGGGCCGCGCAGGTCGACCGGCTTTCCGTCCACCGTAACCTTGCCGGACGCCACCGGATCGGCGCCGACGACACCGCGCACCAGCTCGGTCCGGCCGGCACCGACGATGCCGGCGATGCCGAACACCTCGCCCGCGCGCACCGTGAAGCTGATGTCGCGGAAGGCGCCGTCGGCGGCGGTGAGGCCGGAGACCTCGAGCCGCGCCTGCTGCTCCGGCACCGAGACGGAAGGAAACATCCGGTCGACGCTGCGGCCGACCATCTGCTCGACCAGCGTCTTCACCGGCACCTGCGCCGTGTCATGGGTGGCGACCAGGCGGCCGTCGCGCAGCACCGCGACGCGGTCGGCGATGCGGGCGATCTCGTCCAGCCGGTGGCTGATATAGATGAAGGAGACGCCGTCGCGCTTCAGCCGCTCGATCTGCTGGAACAGCCGTTCCGTCTCCTCCCCGCCCAGCGCCGCCGTCGGCTCGTCGAGGATCAGCAGGCGGGAGTTGAGGGTCAGGGCCTTGGCGATCTCGACCTGCTGCTGCGCCGCCACCCGCAGCTCGCGCACCAGCTTGGTCGGCGCGATGTCGAGGCCCAGGCGGTGCAGCTGCTCGCCGGCGCGGCGGTTCATCTCCGCCCGGTCGATCCGGCCGCCCTTGGTCGGCAGCCGGCCGACGAACACGTTCTCCGCGATCGTCAGGTCCGGCAGCAGCTTCATCTCCTGATGGATCAGGCCGATGCCGGCGGCGATCGCATCGCCCGGCCGTGTCGGAGCGTAGGGCTCGCCCCGCCAGCTCATTGTACCGGCGCTGGGCGGCACCAGGCCGGAGATGATCGAGGACAGGGTGGACTTGCCGGCGCCGTTCTCGCCCAAGAGCGCCAGCACCTCGCCCGGGCGGATGTCGAGGTCGACGCCCTCCAGCACGGTGACGGCACCATAGGCCTTGCCGATGCCGCGGATGGAGAGCCCGCCCTCCGCCGCGGCAGCACGAACGGTCGCCGGCGCTGCCATTACGGATGCTTCTCGATGAAGCCGGCGACGTTGTCCTTGGTGGTCAGCGTCGCCGCCTGCAGCTGGTCGGCCGGAACCTTCTTGCCGTCGGCCAGCTCCAGCGCCGACTGCAGCGCCAGCCGGCCCATCTGCTGGGTGGTCTGGGTCATGGTCGCGTCCAGCGTGCCGGCCTGCACCGCCTTCAGCCCGGCGACGTCGCCGTCGAAGCCGAAGATCCAGGTCTTGTGGTCGAGATTGGCCACCTTCACCGCCTGGGCCGCGCCCAGCGCCAGCGCGTCGGCCCGGCCGAAGAACACCGAGATGTCCGGGTCGCGCTGCAGCATGTCCTGGGCGATGTTGAAGCCCTCATCCTGCATCCACATGGTGCTGGCCTGCTTGGCCACCACCTTGAGGTCCGGGCACTTGGCCAGCGCCTCGGTGAAGCCCTTGTCGCGGTCCTGCTCCGGCGTGGTGCCGAGCTGGCCCTGGATGATGGCGACGCTGCCCTTGCCGCCCGTGACCTTGCAGACGTAGTCGCCGAGCGTGCGGGCGGCGGCGACGCTGTCGGTGGCGATGAAGGTGTCGCCCGGTGCATCGGCCGGGTTGCGGTCGACCGCGACCACCGGGATCCCGGCCGCCTTGGCCGCCTTGACCGGCACGCTGGCGGCGGTGGCGCCGGCCGGGATGTAGATCAGCGCGTCGATCTGCTGGGTGATCAGGTCCTGGATCTGGCTGACCTGGGTGGCGGAATCGCCCTTGGCGTCGACGGTGACGACCTTGATCCCCTGCTCCTTGGCCGCGGCCTCGACCGACTGCTTGATCTGGTTGAAGAAGTCGGCCTGCAGGTTGGCGACGGCCAGGCCGATCACCTTGTCCTGGGCCCAGGCGCTGGAGCCGAGAGCGGTGCCGGCCAAGAGCGCCAACGCGGCGACGGCGATACGGGTCTTCATGGGTCTGTCCTCTCCTGTTGCGACGGTCTTTCCGTCTTTGTCCCGGTCAGCGGTTGCGCCGGCCGAGGGTGTCGAAGGTGACGGCGGCGGCGATCACGAGGCCGATCACCACCTGCTGCACGAAGGGCGAGACGCCGAGCAGGTTCAGCCCGTTGCGCAGCACGCCGATGATCAGGACGCCGACCACCGTTCCGCCGATGCTGCCGACTCCGCCCGACAGGCTGGCGCCGCCGATCACGACCGCGGCGATGGTGTCGAGCTCGTAGCCGAGGCCGGCGCTGGGCTGCGAGGAGTCGAGGCGCGAGGCCAGGGCCATGCCGGCGATGCCGGCCAGCGCCCCGGCCGCGGCATAGACCGCGATCGTCACCCGGCCGACATGGATGCCGGCCAGCCGCGCCACCTCGCGGCTGCCGCCGATGGCGTAGAGGTTGCGGCCGCTGGGCCGGAAGGTCAGGTACAGCCAGCTGACCACGACCAGCACCAGGAACAGCGCCACGGTCAGCGACAGGAAGCCGAAGTTGCGGACGGTGGCCAGCGCGGTGAACCAGTCGGGATAGCCGACGATCTGGGTGCCGTCGGTCAGGATGTTGGCCAGGCCGCGGGCCACCGACATCATCGTCAGCGTGGCGATGAAGGCGGGCAGCCGGGCCATGGTGATCAGCAGGCCGGAGGCCAGGCCGCAGACCGCGCCGGCGCCGATGCCGAGCAGGATGGCCAGCGCCATCGGCAGCTCGATGTCGCGCGCCAGCCAGCCCATCACCATCATCGACAGCGCCAGGACCGAGCCGACGGACAGGTCGATGCCGCCAATCACGATCACCGCCGTCATGCCGATGGCCAGGATGCCGAGCACGGTGACCTGGTCCAGCACGTTGAGGCCGTTGCGGATCGAGAGGAAATGGTCCGAGGCGAAGGAGAAGATCACGCACAGCAGGATCAGGCCGATCAGCGGGCCTTGGGCGCCGCTGGTCAGGCTGAACCGCGGCAGGAACGTCCTGGTGGCCGGTCGGTCGATGCGCGCTTCCATCCCTCAAATCCCTTTTCGTGTCACCAGTCGGGGCAGATCAGCGCCCCGCCGTCTCCGGCGGCATTGCGCACCCGGCCGCCTCCGGCGGCAGGCCCGAGGCGCGCCGTACCGCCCGCCGCCAGCCGTCCCGCTCGGCCCGGCGCCGCTCGACCGGCATCGCCGGGGCGAAGCCGTGCCGCTCGCGCGGCAGCGCCGCCAGACCGCCCCAGTCCCAGATCCCGGCGCCGAGCCCGGCCAGATGCGCCGCGCCGAGCGCCGACAGCTCGGCCGTGTCCGACCGCAGCACCTCGCAGCCGGCGAGATCGGCCAGCGCCTGCATCAGCACCGGGTTGCGGGTCGGCCCGCCATCGACATGCAGCGCCCGGACCTGCCCGACGCTGCGGTCGATTGCCTCGACCACATCGGCGATCTGGTGCGGGATCGATTCCAGCGCCGCGCGGGCAACCGCCGCCCGGCCGCTGCCGAGGGTGAAGCCGGCCAGCAGGCCGACCGCGTTCAGGTCCCACCACGGCGCGCCCAGGCCATTGAAGCCGGGCACCAGGAACACGCCGTCGCTCGAGGCCTCGGCCGCCAGATCGGCCAGTGCCTGCGTCGACAGGCCCAGCAGTTCCGCCGCCCAGCGCAACGTCGACCCGGCCGAGCGGATGTTGCCCTCCGCGGCCAGCGCCGGCCCGTCGACCGACCAGGCGATGGTCAGGCACAGGCCGGGGTCCAGCGCGTCGGCCCGGTCGATCAGCCCCATGACGGAGGAGCCGGTGCCCATCGTCGCCTTGATCTGGCCCGGGGCGAAGGCGCCATGGGCGAACAGCGCCGCATGGGAATCGCCGAGCACGGCCGCCACCGGCACACCGTCCGGCAACGGGTCGAGGCCGCGGACCGAAGGGAACGGCCCGGTCGAGGACACGACGCGAGGCAGCGCCGCCTCCGGCACGCCGAACAGCGCCATCAGCTCGGGGTCCCAGGCGGCGCGGCGGACATCCAGCAGCTGGGTGCGCGAGGCGTTGCCGGCCTCGGTCACCGCCTCGCCGCCGAAGCGGCTGAGCAGCCAGGCATCGACCGTGCCGAGACAGATCTCGCCGGACTTCGCCCGGACCCGGTCCGGGTCGAGCGTGTCGAGCAGCCACTTCGCCTTGGCGGCCGAGAACATCGGGTCCATCGGCAGGCCGCTGCGCTCGCGCACCAGCCGCTCGGCATCGGGCGAGCGCAGCGCCTCGCACAGCGCGCCGGTGCGCTGGTCCTGCCAGCTGATCAGCGGCGACAGCGCCTCGCCGGTCCGCCGGTCCCACATCAGCAGGGATTCGCGCTGGGTGCTGAAGCCGACCGCCGCGACCGAGCGTGGATCCCGCCCCTCGAGGCAGGCCGCCACGGCGGCGCGGACGCTGGCCCAGATCGCCATCGGGTCCTGCTCGACCCAGCCCGGCTTGGGATGCGTCTCGCCCAACGGCGCGGACCCTCGCGCCACCACCGCGCCCGCGGCATCGACCAGCAGCGCCTTGGTGGAGCTGGTGCCCTGGTCGATGGCGAGGACGAAGCTCATGGTCAGGCCACCAGCTCGCGGGCGGCGGCGGCGATGCCGGCCGCGTTCAGCCCGAAATGGTCCAGTAGGAAGGCGGCGTTGCCGGTCGGGGCGAAGCCGGTGACGCCGAGGATGCGCATCGGCACCGGCCGGCCCTGCACTACGATCTCGGCAACGGCGCCGCCCAGCCCGCCCTGCACCACCGCCTCCTCGACGGTGACGATGCGGCCGGTCTCGGCCGCGGCGCGCAGCAACGGCTCGGGGTCGAGCGGCTTGAGGGTGGCGACGTTCAGCACACGGGCTTGAACCCCCTCCCCCGCCAGAAGCTCCGCCGCCTCCAGCGCCCGCGACACCATGGTCCCGGTGGCCACCAGCGTGACGTCGCCGCCGGCGCGCAGAAGCTGCGTCGCGCCGCCGTCGAAGGCGGAGCCGGCCGGCGTCACCTCCGGCACCGGGAAGCGGCCGATGCGCAGGAACACCGGGCGGCCGGCGCCCGCGGCCCAGCGCACCGCCGCGCGGGTCTGCGCCGGGTCGGCAGGCACCATCACCGTCAGGTCGGCGATCGCCCGGGTCCAGGCCAGGTCCTCGATGGAGTGATGGGTCGGCCCCAGCTCGCCATAGGCCATGCCCGGGCTCATGCCGCACAGCACGATGGGATAGTAGCTGTAGGCCGCGTCGGCCTTGATCTGCTCCAGCGCCCGGCCGGTCAGGAACGGCGAGGCGGCGCAGACGAAGGGCACGAAGCCGCCATTGGCGAGGCCGGCGGCGACCCCGACCATGGCCTGCTCGGCGATGCCGACATTGACCAGCCGGTCCGGGAACTCGGCCGCGAAGCCGGTCAGGTTGCTGGAGCCGACGGAGTCGTTGCACACCGCGACGATGCGGCGGTCGGTCCGCGCCAGCTCAGTCAGGGTCTCGGCGAAGGCCTTGCGGCAGTCGAAGGTGCCGGCCTTGGCGACGACATCGGCGCTCATCGGGCCACCTCGGCGAGCGCCTGCTCGATCTGCGCCGGCGACGGCACCTTGTGATGCCACTCCACCCGGTCTTCCATGAAGGACACGCCCTTCCCCTTGATCGTGCGGGCGATGACGCAGCGCGGCCTGCCGGCCGGTGCGGCGGTGAAGGCGTCCCACAGCGCGGCGTGGTCGTGGCCGTCCAGCTCGACCACCTCCCAGCCGAAGGCGCGCCATTTGTCGGCCAGCGGCTCCAGCCGGTTGGTGTCTTCGGTTCGGGCGCCCTGCTGCAGCCGGTTGCGGTCGACGATGGCCGTCAGGTTGTCGAGGCCGCGATGGCCGGCGGACATCGCCGCCTCCCAGTTGCTGCCCTCCTGCAGCTCGCCGTCGCCGAGCACGACGAAGGTCCGCCACTCGGAGCCGCTCAGCCGCGCCGCGATGGCGGAGCCAACGCCGATCGGCAGGCCGTGGCCGAGCGGGCCGGTGTTCGCCTCCACCCCCGGCACCTTGCGCCGGTTCGGATGGCCGTTCAGCACCGACAGCGGCTTCATGAAGCTGTCGAGCAGATCCGCCGGGATGAAGCCGCGCAGCGCCAGCGTGCTGTACAGCGCCGCGGCGCAATGGCCCTTGCTGAGGATGAAGCGGTCGCGGTCGGGCCGCGTCGGGTTGGCGGGGTCGAGGTCGAGCACGCCAAAGAACAGCGTCGCCAGGATGTCGGTCACCGACAGGTCGCCGCCGACATGGCCGAGGCCGGCCTGCCCGATCATGCGCAGCACGGAGCCGCGGATCTCCGCCGCCGCCCCGGCCAGGAGGCGCGTCCGCTCGGCCCCGTCCGCCGCGGCGATGCGCACCACGTCGGGGACCGTGTCGAGGACGTTTGAGGGCTTGGGATCGAGCACCGCTCCTCCGAATTGAATAATTATTCACACTCAGATTTAAATTCATGCTATCCACGAGTCGGAAGCGCGTCAAGCCGCACGGCCTGCCGTTCATCCAAAGGACTAGGGCCTCGAGGGGTTAGGAGAAAATTCTAGGCCCTATCTGATGATCGCGTGCAGCTTCCACTTGACCCGATCTCGGCCGGCGTCTGAATAATCAGGCTGTGATGCATAAATTTTCGAGTCAGCCGCATAGGCAACCGACGATCGAGGCAGCCTTCCGATGAGCCGTGTCAACGAGCTTCGCCTGATCACCCGGGTGGCGCAGATGTACTATGTCGACCGACTGAAGCAGTCCGACATCTCGCAGCGGCTGCACATCTCGCAGGCCACGATCTCGCGCCTGCTGAAGCGGGCCGAGGATGAATCCATCGTCCGCATCACCATCAACGCGCCGCGCGGCACCTATGTCGACCTGGAGACGGGGCTGCGCGACCGCTTCGGCCTGACCGAGGCGATCGTCGCCGAATGCGGCGAGGATCGCGAGGACTCGATCCTGGCCGGCATCGGCGACGCCGCGGCGCATTTCCTGGAGACGACGCTGGACCCCGGCGAGGTGATCGGCATCTCGTCCTGGAGCGCGTCGCTGCTGCGCATGGTCGACGCCATCAACCCGTTCAAGCGAGTGGCGGCCGAACGGGTGGTGCAGATGCTGGGCGGCATGGGCAACCCCGCGGTGCAGGGCCACGCCACCCACCTGACCACCCGCCTGGCCCAGCTGACCGGGTCGCAGCCGCAGCTCCTCCCCGCCCCCGGCGTCGCCGGATCGGCCTCCGCGAAACGCGCCCTCCTGGCCGACCCCTATGTCCGGGCGACGATGGAGCAGTGGCGGCGCATCACCCTGGCGCTGGTCGGCATCGGCGCGGTCGAGCCGTCGAAGATGCTGGCCAACAGCGGCAATGTCTTCACCGGCGCGGAGCTGGAGGCGGTGGGCAAGGCCGGCGGCGTCGGCGACATCTGCCTGCGCTTCTTCGGCGCCTATGGCGCCCCGGTGCAGACGCCGCTGGACGAGCGCGTGATCTCGATGTCGCTCGACGAGATCGGCACCATCCCGCGCATTGTCGGCGTCGCCGGCGGCGCCCGCAAGGTGGCGGCGATCCGCGGCGCACTCCTCGGCCGCCACATCAACATCCTGATCACCGACCGCTTCACGGCGGAGAAGCTGCTGGCCCAATCCGACGGCGACTTCGCCCGCTAGACTCACATCCGGGAGAGACCCATGCCCCGCTTCACCGACAAGACCGTCGTCATCACCGGCGCCAGCCGCGGCATCGGCGCCGCCATCGCCCGCCGCTTCGCCGCTGAGGGCGCGTCCGTGCTGCTGGTCGCCAATGAGCCAAGCGTGGCCGAGGCCGCAGCCAAGATCGCGGCCGAGGGCGGCCGCACCGCGTCCTTCGTCGCAGACGTCACCGACCCGGCCCAGGTCGCGGCCCTCTATGACGAGGCGGAGCGGTGGTTCGGCAAGGTCGACATCTCGATCCAGAATGCCGGCGTCATCACCATCGCCCGGATCGAGGACATGACCGAGGCGGAGTGGGACAAGGTGCTGGCGGTCAACACCAAGGGCGTCTTCCTGTGCTGCCAGGAGGCGATCCGCCGGATCCGCAAGCATGGCGGCGGCGGCCGGCTGATCAACACCGCCTCCGGCCAGGCGCGGCAGGGCTTCGTCTTCACGCCGCACTACGCCGCCTCGAAGTTCGGCGTGGTCGGCGTGACCCAGAGCCTGGCCAAGGAGGTGGCGAAGGAGGGCATCACCGTGAACGCCTTCTGCCCCGGCATCATCGACACCGATATGTGGGCTTACAATGACGCCGCCTGGGGCAAGCTGCTGGGCGACTACAAGCCGGGCGAGCTGATGGCGGAATGGGTACAGGGCATCCCGATGGGCCGCGCCGGCAGCGGCGAGGACGTGGCCGGGCTGGTGGCCTTCCTGGCCAGCGACGACGCCGCCTACATCACCGGCCAGACCATCAATGTCGATGGCGGCCTGATCATGTCGTGACGGCCGGAGGGCCGGGCTCCGGCTCGTCCGACATCAGCCCTGTGGATATGATTCCCGTCATCTGCCGTTGATGAGGTGAAACCCACAGGTGAGTGGAGATGGCATGGAGAGCCGTGAGCCCCCACCCCGGGTCCTGATCGTCGAGGACGACACCTGGATCGCGGGGATGCTCGAGCACATCGTCCTGGCCGCCGGGCTCGAAGTCGTCGGCCCGGTCAGCACGCTGCGCGAGGCCGTCCGGATCGCCAGCTCGGAGCGCCTGGACGCCGCACTCCTCGACATCGGCCTCGGCCGCACCGAGGTCTATGCCGCTGCCGATGTCCTCGAGGAGCGCAACATCCCCTTTGCCTTCGTCACCGGCCGGTCGGAGGCCGAGATCGAGCTGCTGCATCGCGGCCGCCCGGTATGGACCAAGCCGTTCCTGCAGCTGCAGATCGCGCAAGGGCTAAAGGATCTCATCGAGCGGCGGTGAGCAGGACGAAGCAAGGTGGGAGAGGCAACACTTTCCGCCCGGGCGCGATCGGGTGACCTGACCTGGCGTAAACTCGTCCACCCTAGGCCCTGAGCGCCGCCGCCAGGCGCTGGCCATGCGGCAGGTCCGGCGGCCGGTGCAGCTCCACTCGCGCCGAACGGCGTTCGGCCCAGTCGGCGATCATCTCCATGCTGGTATGGTCGATCTGGGCCAGCCCGCCGGCATCGAGCCGGACCGTCGTGCCCGGCGGCAGCGCCTCCAGCGCGCGCAGCAGGGCCGGCAGCTGCAGGAAGGTGGCCGCCCCCTCCAGCCGCAGCTCCGCCTCGCCCGAAGGCAGGTCCCGGCGCTTGATGCGCAGCGGCATGCGGCGCAGATGCGGCAGCACCTCCAGGAACGACAGCGCCAGCCCGACCAGCACGCCGGTCAGGAGGTCGGTCGCCACCACCATGACCACCGTGGCGGCCCAGATCGCCGCCGGCAGCATGCCGTGCCGGTGCAGCAGCTTGCGGACATGCTTCAGGCTGACCAGCCGCCAGCCGGTGACCACCAGCACGCCGGCCAGCGCCGCCATCGGCACCTCGCGCAGCAGCCAGGGCAGCAGCGCGACGGCGGCGAGGATCCAGGCGCCGTGCAGGATCGTCGACAGCCGGGTGGCGGCGCCGGCCTGGACATTGGCCGAACTGCGCACGATCACGCCGGTCATCGGCAGGGCGCCCGCCAGGCCGCACAGCAGATTGCCGACGCCCTGGGCCGACAGCTCGCGGTCGTAGTTCGTGCGGACACCGTCATGCATCCGGTCGACCGCCGCGGCCGAAAGCAGCGTCTCGGCGCTGGCGATCACGGCGATGACCAGCGCCGCCGCCAGGATCCCGCTTTCGCCCAGCCGCGACAGGTCGGCCATGGTCGGGACCGAGATGGCGGACAGGATCGCGTCGGGTACGTCGACGCGCTGGACCGGCAGCGCCAGGGCCGCGGCCAGGGCGGTTCCGGTGACGACGCCGACCAGGGCGCCCGGAACGAGGCGGAGCGAGCGCGGCCGCAGCTTCTCCCACAGCACCATCGCCAGGATGGTGGCGCCGCCGGCCAGCACCGCCGCGGTGGCGGAGGACCATTGCAGTGGCAGCAGGCCGAGCAGGGCCGCCGGAATCGCCGCCATGTTCTGCAGCCCGTCCGGCAGCGGCGTGCGGCCGAGCAGCACCTGCAGCTGCGCCGCCACGATCAGCACGCCGATGCCGGCCAGCATGCCGTGCACCACGGCGGGCGAGATGGCGCGGAACCACTTGCCCAGGCGCAGCACGCCGGCGCCGAGCTGCAGCAGCCCGGCCAGCACCAGGATCGGACCCAGCATAGCGAGCCCGAAATCCTGCACCAGCTGGAACACGATCACGGCGAGGCCGGCGGCGGGACCGCTGACCTGCAGCGGCGAACCGGCCAGCAGGCCGACGACGAGGCCACCGATGATGCCGGTCACCAGCCCCTTCTCCGCCGGCACGCCGGAGGCGACGGCGATGCCCATGCACAGCGGCAGGGCGACCAGGACGACGACGATCGAGGCCGGCAGGTCGCGCGCCAGCGAGGCGGGGAGGAATCGCGCCATGCCGCCTACTCCGCCGCCAGGCGCGGCATCGACGGCAGCGCCACCGGCAGGCTGCCGGCATCGTCGATCCGGCCGAACCGGCCGGCGGCGCCGTCATAGGCCAGGATGTCGCCGGTCTCGAGCTCGAAGAACCAGCCATGCAGGCGCAGCTGGCCGCGCGCGACCTTGGCCGCAACCGAGGGATGGGTGCGCAGATGGTTCAGCTGCGCCACCACATTCTCCAGCGCCAGCGCGCGCAGCGTCTCGCGCTCGTCGCGGCCGGGCGGATAAGCCTCGCACACCACTCGGTGGGCGGCGTGGCCGTGGCGCAGCCAGGCGGCCACGTTCGGCATGTCCCGCAGCGCCTCGGGGTGCAGCAGCCCCTTCATCGCGCCGCAGTCGGAATGGCCGCAGACCACGATGTCGCGGACGCCGAGCGCTACCACCGCATATTCGATCGCCGAGGACACGCCGCCATTGGCCTGGGAGAAGGGCGGCACGATGTTGCCGGCGTTGCGGCAGCAGAAGATCTGGCCCGGGCCGCTCTGGGTGATGAGCTCCGGCACCACCCGGGAATCGGCGCAGGAGATCACCAGCGCCTGGGGCTGCTGGCCGTCGGTCGCGAGCTTCTGGTACAGCGGCTGCTGCTGCGGGAAGATCTCGGCGCGGAACCGCGCCATTCCGAGGAAGAGGTCGTCCATCCTTGGCCTCCAGTGCATGAGCGAGGGTCGTGCACTGAGAGGATGGGATTCCTGTTTTTCGCATGTGCGAACGGTTCGTGACAAAGTGTTTCAGCGCCTTGGCAGCGTCACCTCCGTGGTCAGTCCGCCGCCCGGCCGGTTGATCAGGGCCAGCCGGCCGCCCTCGCGCTCCACCGCCTGCACGGCGATGGCGAGGCCGAGGCCGACGCCGCCGGTGGCGCGGCTGCGCGAGCCTTCGATGCGCTGGAACGGCTGCAGCACGCGCGCCAGCTCCGCCTCGGGAATGCCCGGCCCGTCATCGGCAACGGCGACCGCAACGCCGGCCGGGCCGTCCTGCAGCGCCACCCGCGCCGAGCCGCCATAGGCCACCGCATTGTCGATCAGATTGGCGAAGGCGCGCTTCAGCGCCAGCGGCCGGGCGCGCAGGATGGCGCGGTCAGGCCCCTGATAGGCGACGTCCTGCCCGGCATCGGCCGCGGCGTCGACCAGCGTGGTCAGCAGCGCCACGAGGTCGACCGCGCGCGGCGGCTCCGGGTCGGTGTCGCCCTTGAGGTAGGCCAGCACCGAACCGACCATCTGCTCCATCTCGTCGAGATCGGCCTGCAGCTCGGCCTGGAGCGGATGATCCTCCAGCAGGTCGGTGCGCAGCCGCAGCCGGCCGATCGGCGTGCGCAGATCGTGCGACACAGCGGCCAAGGCCTGGGTCTGGTCGGCGATCAGCCGGGCCAGCCGGTCCTGCATGGCGTTGAGCGCCTGCGCCAGCCGCCGCACCTCCATCGGCCCTTCCACGGCGACCGGGACCGGCCGGCCGCGGCCGATCGCATCCGCCGCCCGAACCAGCTGGCGCAGCGGCGTTCCGAGGGCCCGGACCAGGAGCGGCGCCGCGATCAGCAGGCAGCTGGCCAGCAGCGCGGTGGACAGCAGGCTGCGCAGGATGTCGGGCAGGCCGTGCTGCAGCCGGGTCACGTCGAAGCCGAGGACGGAGCCGTCGGCCAGGCGCAGCTCGCCCCGGACGCGATGTGGCTCTCCCTTCCCGCCGCCCCGGTCCAGCGTCAGGCCGCGCCCGGCCAGATCCCGCTTCTGCAGCCGCGCCTCGAGGTCGCGCAGCCAGGGTGACCCGGCGGCGCCCTCGGTGGCGGCCGGGTGCTGCGACCAGCTCAGGGCGAGGTCGGCGGTGGACAGCGCCTGCGCCAGCCGCGGCCGCTGCCCGGGCGGCACGCTGGACAGAGCCCGCTCGCCGATGGCGAGCCGCTCGGCCAGATGGTCGGCATGGACGTTGCCGGACTTGGTGCGCTCGGCCAGCTCCTGCAGCACCGCGCTGCCGACGAATTGCAGCAGCACGGCGGAGAGGACGAGCAGGGTCAGGCGGCCGAGCAGGCCGCGCGGGCAGACGAATCGGCGGATCACCGCTGCTCCACATCCGCCGTGAAGATGTAGCCGACGCCGCGGATGGTGCGGATCAGCGCTCCCTTCATCCCGCCGGCGCCGAGCTTGCGGCGCAGCCGGCTGACCAGCACGTCGACGCTGCGGTCGGACGGGCTGCCGAGGCGCGAGCGCGACAGCTCCAGCAGGCGTTCGCGCCCGATCACGCGCTGCGGATGCTCCAGGAAGCTGACCAGCAGGTCGTGCTCGGCGCCGGACAGCTCGACCTCGGCCCCGCCGGGGTCGGTCAGCCGGCGCCGGCGCCGGTCGAGCACCCATCCGGCGAAGCGCAGCACCTCGCGGGCGGAGCGGCCAGGGAACGGCTCCAGCGCCGCGCCCCGGCGCAGCGCCGCGCGCACCCGGGCCAGCAGCTCGCGCCGGCCGAAGGGCTTGCTGATGTAGTCATCGGCCCCGACCTCGAGCCCGACCACCCGGTCCATCTCCTCGCCGCGGGCGCTGACCATGATGACCGGCACCGGGCTGTGGGCCCGGAAGGCGCGGCAGAGGTCGAGCCCGTCAGTGCCCGGCAGCATGACGTCGAGGATCAGCAGGTCGACCGGCGCCGTCTCGATCGACTCCCACATCTGGCGGCCGTCGCCGACGCCGGTGGCGCGCAGCCCGTTCTCGCGCAGGATGCGCACGATCAGGGAGCGGGTGCCGGGATCGTCTTCGACCACGAGCACGCGGTCGGTGCGGAGAGGCTCGTTCATCGCGGAACCAGGGGTCCTTTGGCAGCGGAAACCGGAACGCGTCCTCCCCTTGGACCGGTGAGCGCCGGCCTCCGCCGACCGCGTGCGATCGACGTTATTTTCGTTAAAATAATCGACAATGATCCGGCAGAGGCGCCAAGCATAGCCTTATCGGCGATAGAAGATATATTCGGTTCCCTCAACGGAAATATGGTCGCAGCCTCAGAAAACAAAGGAAAAATCCAAACTATATTCACGACAATTAACCCGGATGCGGAACGAAATCGCGAAGCGAAGCGGCAGAGCCGATATCGCGTCAGCGCCCCGGCTTCAGCACCGCGCGCGCCACGTCGATGAAGGCACGCAGCTTCGGCTGATCCTGTGCCCGCTGCGGGAAATACAGGAACAGGCCGGGTGTTCTCGGCAGGAAAGCCTGCAACACCTGTTCCAGCGCCCCGGACGCGAGCTCCGTCGCGGCGGCGATGTCGGCGACATAGGACAGGCCGAGCCCGGACCGGGCGAAGGCAAGCAGCAGGTCGCCATCGTTGACGATCAGCCTGCCCGGCGGATCGACCGTGAGGGCACGGCCGTCGCGCTCGAACTCCCAGCGATAGAGTGCGCCGGAGGCCGGGAAGCGGTAGCGAATCGCCTCGTGCCGGGTCAGGTCTTCCGGGCGCTCGGGCCGGCCGCGGGCGTCGAGATAGGCCGGGCTGCCGACCACCGACCAGGCGATGTCGCGGGTCAGCCGCACCGCCACCATGTCGCGCTCGATATATTCGCCGATCCGGATGCCGGCATCATAGCCGCGGGCGGTCAGGTCGACCGTGGCGTCGTCGACCGCGATCTCGACCGCGATCCGGGGATGGCTGCGGCGCAGCGCCGCCACCACGGGCTCGACCACCAGCGGCACCGCCATGCGCGGCACGGTCAGGCGCAGCAGGCCGGTCGGCACCGATGCCATCTCGCCCGCAGCCTCGATCGCCGCGGCGATCTCCATCGTTGCCGGCCCGACCCGCGCCAGCAGTGCGGCGCCGGCCTCGGTCAGCCCGACCCGGCGCGTGGTCCGGACGAAGAGGAACGTGCCGAGCCGGCTTTCCAGCGCCTTGACCGCCTGGCTGACCGCCGCCGGCGACACGCCCAGCCGCGCCGCCGCGCCGGTGAAGCCGCCCGCCTCCGCCACGGCGAGGAAGGCGGACAGGCCGGAGAAGGGATCGGGGGCGCTCATGCGCAGATTATAAATCAGATGTTAAAAGCTCACAAAGTCAGCACCGATTTTTCAAGGCAATCGCAGACGGTAGGTTCTCTCCCGAATGATCAGCAGGGAGGCGACCATGGAAGAGACGACAGCACTGCCGCGCCGCACCGTCCTGGCCGGCGCGATCGCCGCCGGCGGGGCCGCCCTGTCCGCCGCAGCATCGGCCGCCGAGACGCCGGGCGTGCTCGCTGGCAAAGTAGCGATCGTCACCGGCGGCACCTCGGGGATCGGCGCCGTGACCGCGGCCGCGCTGGCCCGGGCCGGCGCCAAGGTCGCGTTCAACGGCCGGCGCGAGGCGCTGGGCCGCGAGGTCGAGGCGCGCATCCGCCGGGAGGGCGGCGACGTCGCCTACACCCGGGCCGATGTCCGCGACGCGGCGCAGATGGAGCGCTTCGTCGCCGAGACGGTGGCGCGCTGGGGCCGGCTGGACATCGCCTTCAACAATGCCGGCATCGACCTGCCGCCGGCGCCGATCGCCGACACCGACATCGCCGGCTTCGACGACCAGGTCGCGACCAACCTGCGCGGCGTCTTCGTCGCGATGAAATACGAGCTGCCGCATCTGGCGCGGGCCAAGGGCGCGATGATCAACATGGCGTCGATCGGCGGCCGCCACGCCTTTCCGAACATCGTCGCCTATGGCGCCACCAAGGCCGCGGTGATCCACATGACCCGCGCCGCTGCCCAGGAATACGGCCGCGAGGTGCGCATCAACGCGCTGGCCCCCGGCGCCATCGAGACGCCGATGCTGGAGCGGGTGCGGCGCGACTGGCAGGTGACGACCGAGCAGCTGGTCGCGCCCTATCCGGCGCGCCGCGCCGGCACGCCGGAGGAGGTCGCGGCCGTCGTCCTGTTCCTGGCCAGCGACGCCGCCTCCTATGTCAGCGGCCACGTCATCGGCATCGATGGCGGCGATCTGGCCTGATCAGGCCGGCGCCAGCGGCGAGGCCAAGGCCAGCTCGGGCCGGATGCAGGCGCTGAAATGTCCCTCCCCGACCGCCTGCAGCGGCGGGACGGCTTCGGCGCAGGCCGGCAGGGCGTAGCGGCAGCGGGTGCGGAAGGCGCAGCCGGAGGGCGGCGACAGCGGGCTGGGCAGCTCGCCCTTCAGCAGGATGCGCGGGCGGCGCAGCGTCGGGTCCGGGATCGGCGCGGCCGACAGCAGCGCCTCGGTGTAGGGGTGGCGCGGCGTCTCGAACAGCGCCCGGGCCGGGGCGATCTCGACGATCCGGCCGAGATACATCACCGCTACCCGGTCGCAGATCTGGCCCACCACCGCCAGGTCGTGGCTGATGAAGACGATGGTCAGGTCCAGCCGACGCTTCACCTCCATCAGCAGGTTGATGATCTGGGCCTGGACCGAGACGTCGAGGGCGGAGACCGGCTCGTCCGCCACCAGGAGCCGCGGCTCCGTCACCAGCGCCCGGGCGATGCCGATGCGCTGGCGCTGGCCGCCGGAGAATTCATGCGGGAAGCGCTCGGCATGGCTGGCGGACAGGCCGACCGTCTCCAGCGCCGCCGCCACCCGCGCCGCCCGCTCCACCGCCGGGGGCGCGGGTTTCTGCACCCTGAGCGGCATGGCGACGATGCGGCCGACGGTCATGCGCGGATTCAGCGACGCCGCCGGGTCCTGGAACACGAATTGCAGCCGCGGCCGGATCGGCTTCAGCTGCCGGCGGCCGAGATCGGTGATGTCGACGCCCTCGAACAGCACCCGCCCGCCGGTCGGCCGCATCAGCCGCAGCAGCGTGCGGCCCAGCGTGCTCTTGCCCGAGCCGGATTCGCCGACCAGGCCCAGCACCTCGCCCTGCCGCACGGTGAAGGAGACGCGGTCGACGGCGCGCACCTGCAGCCGGTTCCGCCCGAACAGCGAGCCGCCGACCGGGAAGGACTTGCTGAGCTCCTGCAGCTCGAGGATGGAGGGCGGTTTGGTCATCATGCGCCTGCCGCCTCGATCTCGCGCCACCGCAGGCAGCGCACCACCCGGCCGTCCGCCTCTTCCAGCGCCGGCACCGCGGCGTCGCAGGCGCCGGGCCGGGCGTGGCCGCAGCGCGGATGGAAGGAGCAGCCGGGCGGCAGCCGGCCGGGGTCCGGGACGCTGCCGGGGATGGCCGGCAGCACTCCGCCGCCGAAGTCCAGCCGGTCGATCCGCGGCACCGAGCGCAGCAGCCCCTGGGTGTAGGGCATTCGTGGCCGCTGCAGCAGCCCGACGGAGTCGCCGCGCTCGACGATCCGGCCGGCATACATGACCATGACGCTGTCCGCGATCTCGGCCACCACGCCGAGATTGTGGGTGACGAAGATGATCGCCATCCCGGTCTTCGCCTGCAGCGACTTCAGCAGGTCGATGATCCCGGCCTGGACCGTCACATCCAGCGCCGTGGTCGGCTCGTCGGCGATCAGCAGGCTGGGGTCGCAGGCCAGCGCCATGGCGATCATGACACGCTGGCGCATGCCGCCCGACAGATGGTGCGGATAGGCCGCCAGGCGCCGCCGCGGCTCCGGAATGCCGACCAGCTCGAGCAGTTCCTCCGCGCGAGCCAGCGCCTGCTTGCGGCCGAGGCCGCGATGGTAGGTCACCGCCTCGGCGATCTGGTCGCCGATCCGGTGCACCGGGTTCAGCGAGGTCATCGGCTCCTGGAAAATCATCGAGATCTCGTCGCCGCGTACCGCCCGCATCGCCTCGGGGTCGAGCTGCAACAGCTCGCGGCTGCGGCCGTCATGCCCGATGAAGCGGACCGAGCCGGCGATGGTGCAGCGCGGCGCCGGCGGCAAGAGGCGCAGCACCGCCAGGCTGGTGACGCTCTTGCCCGAGCCGGATTCGCCGACCAGCGCCAGCGTCTCGCCGCGGCGGACGGAGAAGGAGACGTCGTTGACCACCGTCACCGCCCCGCCCTCGCCGCGGAAGGTGACGGCGAGGTCGCGGACCTCGAGGATCGGGGCGTCGGTCATCACGACTCCAGCCGAGCGTCGAGCGCGTCGCGCAGCCCGTCGCCGATGAAGTTGAAGCTGGTCACCGCCAGGGTGATGGCGATGCCCGGGACCAGGGCCAGCCACGGGGCGGAGGTCAGGTATTGCTGGGCGTTGTTCAGCATGTTGCCCCAGCTCGCGGTCGGCGGCTGGATGCCGTAGCCGAGGAAGCTGATATAGGCCTCCATCAGGATGGCGCGAGCGACGGTCAGGGTGGCGGCGACGACGATCGGGCCGATGGCGTTGCGCAGCAGCTCGTCGACCATGATGCGGGCGTCCGACGCGCCCATCATCTCCGCCGCCAAAGTGAAGTCGCGCTCGCGCAGGGTGCGGATCTGGCTTTCGACCACGCGCGCCACCTCCATCCAGCTGGTCGCGGCGATGATCAGGGTGATGGTGATCGGGTCGGGCTTCAGCAGCGCCGCCAGCGTCAGCAGCAGGAACACGGCGGGAAAGCACAGCATGGCATCGACCAGGCGCATCAGCACCGCCCCGACCGCCCGGCCGTAATAGCCGGCGACCACCCCGACCGCGGAGCCGACAATCGTGCTGATCACCATCGCGGCGAAGGCGACGGACAGCGAGATCCGCCCGGCCATCAGCAGCCGGGCGCAGAGGTCGCGGCCGAGCGGGTCGGTGCCGAACAGGTGCCACCCGGTCAGCGGCGGGGCGAAGCGGGCGCGCATGTCGATGCGCAGGTCGTCGAAGGGCAGCAGCCACGGCCCGGCGACGCAGGCCAGCACCAGCAGCAGGATGCAGGCGACGCCGATCATCGCCAGCCGGTGCCGGCGGAAGCGGCGCCAGCCGCGATTGCCGGTTCGGCGGGCGGTCTCGACGGTCGGGTCGGCGGCGGTCGCGGTCATCGTCCCCTCCCCTCAATCCAGCCGGATGCGCGGGTCGGCGACCGCGCAGAGGATGTCGGCCAAAAGGTTGCCGAGCAGCACCAGCAGGGCCGAGACCATCAGGATCCCCATCACCACCGGGTAGTCGCGATAGCCGAGGGAATCGAGGAACAGCCGGCCCATGCCGGGCCAGGTGAACACCGTCTCGGTCACCAGCGCGCCGCCCAGCAGCGTCGGCAGTTCCAGCCCCGCCAGGGTGATCATCGGCAACAGCGCGTTGCGCAGCGCGTGGCGGATCAGCACCCGCTTCTCGGGCAGGCCCTTGGCGCGGGCGGTGCGGATATAGTCCTGGTTGATCACGTCGATCATCGAAGCGCGCATGTAGCGGCTCCACACCGCCACCTCGACCAGCGCCAGCACCAGGGCCGGCGCGATCAGGTGGTGCAGGAAGTCGAGCAGCGACCCGTCGCCGACCGTGTACATGTTGCCGGCCGGCAGCCATTGCAGCCGGACCGAGAAGATGTAGATCACGACCAGTCCGAACCAGAAGGTCGGGATCGACAGCGCGACCATGGCGCCGACCGTCGCCAGCATGTCGGCGAAGGAATAGCGCCGGACCGCCCCCATGACGCCGATCCAGACGCCGAGCAGCACCGCGATCAGGATCGCCGTCGCCATCAGCTCGAGCGTGGCGAAGAGATGCGAGCCGATGACGTCCAGCACCGGCGACTGGTCGCGGTAGGACCGCCCCCAGTCGCCGGTCAGCAGCCGGCTGGCCCATTCCCAGTATTGCACCGGCAGCGAGCGGTCGAGGCCCATCTCATGGGCGATCTCGGCCAGCCGCGCCTGCGTCATGCCCGGGACCAGGGCGAATTGCGACAGCGGGCCGCCCGGGGTCAGGTGCAGCACGGCGAAGCCGATCATCGACACGAGCCACAGCAGCAGCAGGCTCTGCAGCGCGCGGCCGAACAGGAATTGCGCCATGGCTTCCTCCGTCCCCGGGCGGCGGCCTCCTTAGGTTGCCCAGTACCAGGTGTGGGCGTTCCAGCAATTCTCCTGGACGTTGACGTTGGGGGTGAAGCCGGTCAGCCCCTTCTTCACGCCCTGGACCATGGCGTATTGGAAGATCGGCAGGTACGGCAGGTCCTTGCGCGTGAACTCCTGCATCTTCAGATAGGCCGCCTTTCGCTTGGCCGGGTCGACCGTCGACGCGCCCTCGGCCAGCAGCTTGTCGACATCGGCGCTTTCATACTGCGTCGTGTTCTGGCCGCCGCCGCCCTTGGCGCCGATCGAGCGGCTGGAGAAATAGTCGGTTGCATCCGGGTCGGGCCCGACCATGAAGTAGATCCCGACCATCGCCGTCTCGAACTTCGACTGCATCCAGTAGTCGCCCCACATCACCGCCGGGGGCAGGTTGTTGATGTTCATCTTGACGCCGATGTCGAGCCAGTTCTGCTGCAGCAGCTGCTGCGCCTGCTCGCGCACATGATTGCCGGCGGTGGTCGAGTTGACGAATTCGAGCCGCACGCCGTTCTTCTCGCGGATGCCGTCGCCGCCCGGGGCCCAGCCGGCCGCGTCCAGGATCTGCTTGGCTTTTTCGGCGTCGTAGCTCTGCTTCGGCAGGTCCGGGTTGAAGGCCCAGGACTGCTTCGGCAGGAAGGATTCGGATGGTGTCGGCAGGCCGTAATAGATGCTGTCGATGATGCTCTGCTTGTCCATCGCGGTGTACAGCGCCTCGCGCACCGCAGGATCCTGGAACACCGGCATCCCCAGGTTCAGCGCGATGTTCTCGATGAAGGCCTGCGGCACCGGCGAGACGTCGCGGTCGGCCAGGCCCTTGGCCTCCTCGTAATGGTCGGCGGTGATGCCCTGCAGGCCGATATAGTCGATGTCGCCGGTGGTGAACTGGGTGAACAGGACGGTCAGGTCGGGGATGTACTTGATCACCAGCCGCTCGAGATACGGCCCGTCCAGGTGGTAGCCGTCATGCGCGGCCAAGGTGATGTGGTCGCCCGGCACGCGCTCGACCCATTTGAACGGCCCGGTGCCGACCGGCTTGGTGGCGAAGACGGACGCGTTGGGGTCGGCCTCCTTCTCCAGCAGGTGCTTCGGCACGATGAAGGTCCAGGACAGGATCGACGGATAGGGCGCGTAGGGCTTCTCCAGCTTCCAGGTCAGCTCGGTCGGGCTGACCACGGTGATGTCGCGCACCAGCTCGTGCCCCGCCCGCCGGCCGGCGCGGAACTTCGGGTTGTTGATCAGGTCGATCGAGTACTTGACGTCCTCGGCCGTGAACGGCGTGCCGTCGTGCCATTTGACGTTGTCGCGCAGCTTGATGCGCCAGGTCAGGCCGTCGGCCGAGATGCCGCCATTCTCCAACGTCGGCACCTCGGCGGCCAAGTCGGGGATGAACTTGCCTTCGGGGTCGACCTGCCACAGCGGGCTGAACAGGTTGAAATAGACGCCCTCATCGACCTCGATGTGCAGCATCAGCGGGTTGAACACCGTCGGCTCCTGCGACAGGCCGATCACGGCCTGGCCGGTCGCCTTGGCCGGCGGCCCGGCCGCCCGCGCGGCCTTGACCCAGCCCTGGCCGGGACCGAGCCAGACCGCCGTGCCGGCGGCCAGGCCTGCCGCCAGAAAGCGGCGGCGGGTCGATTGTGCGAACGGCAGATCCTTGATGTCGTCGGTCATGGTGAAGCTCCCTTATTCGTTGCCTCCAAGGCCCAGCGGGGGCGGGTCTGCGCCCGTCTCCCCGCAAGGCCGCGTCAGACCCCGGCCATCGGCCGGGGCTTCGATCCGTCGGTGAAGCGCGAGAAGCGGAAATCCTTCGGGTCGACGATCGGGCGGGCGCCGGTCGCCAGGTCCGCGGCCAGGTGCCCGGCGCCGGGGCCGATGCCGAAGCCGTGGCCGGAGAAGCCGGTCGCCACCACCAGCCCCGGCACCTGCTCGACCGTCGAAATCACCGGCACCGCGTCAGGCGTAACGTCGATCAGCCCGGCCCATTCCTGCACCACCTTGGCGCCGGCGAAGGCCGGGAACTGCTTGGCGAGATCGGCCATGGCCTGGCGGTTGGCCTGGCGGTCGGGCTCCGGGTCCAGCACCCGCGCCTTCTCATAGGGCGAGATCTGGTCCAGCGGCATTGGCGCGGCCTCCCGCCATTCCTGCAGGAACCGGTTGTCGAGGCGAAGCTTCAGCGCCGACCATTCCATGCGCAGCGCCGGCAGGAAGTCGTTGAAGAAACGGAAGCTGTCCGGCACCAGCGGCGCGATGTTGGAGTTGCCGTTGGCGATGGTATAGCCGCCGTCGTGGCGCTTGCGCAGCGCGAACTCCTTCGACCACATCGCCGTCTCCGGCGCGCCCTCCAGCGGCGCGGTGCGCTGCACGCTGGCCCGGACCTTGAGCTGCGGCAGGGTCAGGCCGAGATCCTTCAGGAAGCGGCGAGACCAGGCGCCGCCGGCCACGATCACGGTGTTGCAGGCGATGTGGCCGCGTTCGGTCACCACGCCGGTGATGCGCCCCCCGGCCCGGTCGACGCCACGCACGGCGCAGTCGGTCAGGATGGCAGCGCCGGCCCGGCGCGCGGCGCGGGCGATGGCAGGGGCGGCGCGCTGCGGCTCCGCCCGCCCGTCGGAGGCGGAGTACAGCGCCGCCTTCCAGCGCCCGCCGGCCCCGGGCATCAGCCGGTCGAACTCGGCCGGGGTGATCAGCCGCGCGTCGAGCTGATAGGGCCGCGCATGCTCCAGCCAGGCCTCATATTCCGCGATCTCCTTGTCGGTCTCGACCGCGAACAGGATGCCGCTCTGGCGGAAGCCGGTCTCGGCCTCCACCGTCTGGTTCATGCTCTCCCACAGCCGCATGCTCTCGATGATCAGCGGGATCTCCCGCGGATCGCGCCGGGTCTTGCGGCACCAGCCCCAGTTGCGGCTCGACTGCTCGCCGGCGATATGGCCCTTCTCGCACAGCGCCACCGAGACGCCGCGCTGCGCCAGGGCCAGGGCGGCGCTGGTGCCGATGATGCCGCCGCCGACGATGACCACGTCGGCCTGCTGCGGCAGCACGGCATCCGGCTCGACGCTGTCGACCTGCAGCCCCATCAGCGGCCTCCCTGCTCGGCGATCATACGCATCGGGCTCACCAGCTGTCCTCCAGGGTCGAATTGATCGGGATCTCGGCGATGCTCGCCGTGTCCGGCAGGTCCAGCAGGAAGGCGACGATCCGCGCCACGTCCTGCGGCTGGGTCATCGCCTCGGGCGGACGCTTGGCGAGGCCCGTGGCCATGTCGGTGGCGACGAAGCCGGGGCAGATGGCGGTGGCGCGCACGCCCTCGTCCCAGCCGGCATGGCGGATGGCGTGGGTCATCGCCAGCGCCGCGAACTTGCTGACGGCGTAAAGGCCAGAGGTCGCCGACTTCACCCGCTTGCCCGACAGCGAGGCGATGGTGACGACGCGGCCATGGCCGGAGGCGACGAGATGCGGCCAGGCGGCCCGCACCAGCCGCAGCGGCGACTTGACGTTGACCTGGATCAGGTCGTCGAGATCGGCGTCGTCCGCCGCGATCACCGTCTTCGGGATCATGATGCCGGCATTGGCGATGATCGCGTCGATCCGGCCGAAGCGCTCGGCCGTGGCCTCGACCCAGAGGCGCTCCGAGCCGGGGTCGCGGGCGTCGAAGCGGTGGACCAGGGCGCCCTTCGGTGGCACCAGCCGCGCCGGGTCGCGCACGCCGAGGCTGAGCCGCCAGCCGGCCCGGGCCAGGGCCGCCGCGATCTCGGCCCCGATGCCGCGGCCGGCACCGGAGATCATGGCGACACGGGCGTCAGTCATGGTGGCCTCCGTCAACACCTACTGTCGGACGCTCCGATCCCTCGGCCGCAACCAATCGAGTCCCCCCTCCCCTCGCGGGAGGGGGGTAGGGGGAGGGGGTTCTCGCAGTGAGATCAGACCCAGACCACTGCTGACCGGACTGGCTGGCTAGCCGGGTCCCATACGCATTCGCACGCGGACACGCGCAGACCCCTCCCCCTGCCCCCCTCCCGCAAGGGGAGGGGGGACTAAAAAGAAACGGGCGAAGGGCTGACGGGGCTAGTCCCCCGCCGGCGCGTGCTCGACATAGCCGGTATAGACCTTGCGCAGCAGGCGCAGCAGGTCGGCCTGCTCCTGCCCGCTCAGGATCGAGAAGAAGTCGGCGGATTGCCGGCGGGCGACGGTGCGCACCTCCTCCGCCACGCGCCGGCCCTTCACGGTCAGATACAGCTCGCGCGCCCGCCGCTCCTCCGGCGAGACCTTCTGCTCGACCAGCCCGGCCTGCTGCATCTGGTCGAGCAGCCGGCCCATGGCCGAACGGTCCTTGAGGATGAAATGCGCCAGCACCGAGGGCCGGATGCCCGGGTTTCGCTCGACCAGCAGCAGCGTCGAGATCTTGCCGGTGCCGCCGGCCACCTCCAGCGCTTCCATCTGCTCGTCCAGGTCGCGGCTGACCAGCATGTTGACCGTGCGGACATAGAAGCTGAGCAGGCCGGTGAAGATGTCGAAGTCGATCTCCGAGAAGTCGATCGTCTTCGGGATCTGCGGATTGCGCGGGCGGGGGCGCCCCTCGCCATGGCCATCGCTGGTGGCGGGCATAGCCGTCCTTGGGTTCGCTGAGGTGGGTCAAGCCGGGAGTCCGCATGGTCAGAAGGGCGGCGGGTCGAGGCCGTCGCGCCGGGCGGAGCGCTGGTCGCGGATCCGCGACCAGGCCAGCATGACGCGCGGCATGAAGCTCATATAGAACGGCGTGCGCTGCAGCTTCTCGATCGGCAGCGCCAGGTCCTGCGGCGGCGTTCCCGTCGCCCAGTCCGCCAACACCGTGCCCATCATCGTGCCGGTCGGCACGCCGCGGCCGGAATAGCCGAGCGAGGCGACCACGCCCGGCGCCAGGCCGTACAGCCGCGGAAAGGTGCGTGGCTGCATGTCGATCGCGCCGGTCCAGCTGTACTGGAACTCGACATCGCCGAGCTGCGGCAGCAGCCATTGCAGCTTGCGGCGCATCAGGTCGTGGGTATAGGTCGGGTCCGTACCGCGCCGTCCCTCGACGAACAGCGAAGTCACCAGCCGTCCGTCCTTGTCGTATTTCCAGATCGAGATGTCGCGCCGGCTGTCGACCACGGTGTTGTTCTCCGGCGCGATGGTGCGGCGGACATTGTCGCTGAGCGGCCGGGTCGCCAGCACGGCGACGCCGAGCCGGGCGAAGCTCTGCTCCAGCCCCGGCCAGTAGCCGTCGGTATAGGCGCCGGTGCCGCACACCACCTTGTCGGCGACGACGGCGCCGGTTGGCGTCTCGACCCGCCAGCGCCCGCCCTGCGGCCGGATGGCGGTGACCGGCGAGCCGGTGAAGACCCGGGCGCCGCGTGAGATCGCCGCCCGCGCCAGGCCGCGGGCATAGCCGAGCGGGTTGAGATGCCCGCCCTCCGGATGGATCCAGCCGCCGCAGAAGCGCGGCGACCCGGTCAGGCGCTGGGCCTCGTCCCGGTCCAGCATCCGCGTGGCCTTGCCGACCGCCGCATATTCCCGGCAGCGCCGCTCCAGCTTCGCCAGGGCGGCGGTGGCATGGGCGGCGTGGATGTAGCCGGTTTGCACCGCCTCGCAGTCGATGCCGTAGCGGCGGATGATGTCGAAGACTAGGTTGGCGGCGTTGGTCTGCCGCTCGATCAGCCGCCCGGCGAAAGGCTCGCCCAGGATGCGCCGGACGGTCTCGATCTCGTGGACATGGAAGGTCGGGGTGCAGTGGCCGGCGTTGCGGCCCGACCCGCCATGGCCGATCTGCTCCGCCTCCAGCACCACCGCGCCGACGCCGCGCTCGCAGAGATGCAGCGCGGTGGACAGGCCGGTGTAGCCGGCGCCGATGACGCAGACCGGCGCGTCGATCGTGCCGTCCAGCGCCGTCGTCTCCGGCGCGGGGGCCGCCGTGGCGTACCACAGCGACGGTTCGAGCGGTGTCTTGTGTATCATTTCCTTCCTGTTCTGGAAGAACTGACACAATTCCGATCAAAAGAACGCAGAATGCCTATCGCAGGCACATCATGCTTTCTTTTTCACCGGAACTTGGTGCGGCAGCATACGATCAGACAAGCTCGGTTTTGAGACCGGTCTCAAGGCAGATCGCTTCTTGGCAACTGAGATTATGATTGTGATCGTCCACTGTGGACGGAGTCAAGTGACATGTGACGAATTTGCGGCCAACGGCGCTGAGAGCAGGATCGCCCCCTCAGGCGAAGGAGGACTGGTCCAGCGTGGTCGCGGAGTAGAAGCTGAGGCCGCCCGGCAGGTTGCGGAAGCCCTGCAGCGCCTTGCGCATGGCGAAGCCCTGCGCCCGGTAGGCCAGCGTCACCATCGGCGCCTGGTCCAGCACCAACTGGCCGGCCTTGGCGTAGATGTCCTTGCGCTTCGCAGCGTCGAACTCCCCTCGCCCTGCCGCCAGCAGCTCGTTCAGCCCGGGCACGGTGATGCCGGTGCTGCGGATGTAGGACGGCGACAGCGAGGAATCGACGAAGGAGGACAGGCTTTCCGGATCCGGGCTCTCCATCGCCGTGCCCATCACCGCGAACTCGTACTGGCCGCGATTGCCCAGGCTGACCCGGGTCGGCCAGTCCGGCATGTTGAGCTCCACCTTGATGCCGAGCTCGGCCAGGTTCTGCTGGATCACCTCGGCCGTGCTCTTGTGCATGCCGTACTGGGCGGTGGAGAGGAGCTTGCAGGAGAAGCCGTCGGCCACGCCGGCCTCGGCCAGCAGCGCCTTGGCCTTGTCCAGGTCGTGCCGCCAGCCATGCGCCGCGGCCTCGTCGTAGAACGGTGTCTCCGGCGGGAAGGGCAGCCCCTCCAGCGGCGCGCCGCGGCCGAAGAAGGCGGCCTGGACGATCTCGTCGCGCTTGATGCCGAGCGCCACCGCCTTGCGGATGCGCGGATCGGCGAAGGGGCCGGTCTTGCCGTTGAAGGTCAGGTACATGAACGGCCCAAGCTGGTTGTCCAGCTTCAGGTTCCCGTCGGCCTCGATCGACTGCATCGACTGCCAGGGCACGTAGTCGATCAGGTCGACATCGCCGGCCTGCAGCGCCGCCACCCGCAGGGTCTCGTCCGGATAGGCGATGACCTTGACCGCCTTCAGCTTCGGCAGGCCGGGCTTGTAATACTTCTCGAAGGCGACGAGGTCGAGCGACACGCCGCGCTCCTGCCCCTGCAGCACGAAGGGCCCGGCGCCGATGCCGAGCGGATCGTCGGCGGTCGACCCTTTGGCCACGATCGGCATGTAGTAGTTGGCGAACCAGTGCGGCACGCAGACGGTCGGCTGCTTCATGACCAGGCGAACGGTGCGGTCGTCCGGCGTCTCGACCCGCTCCACCCCCTGCAGCTGGGTGCGCAGATAGGCGGTGGATTTCTCGCCGGCGACCTGCTCGATGTTCCACTGGATGTCGGCGGCGGTGACCGGGGCGCCGTTGTGGAAGAAGGCCTCACGCAGGCGGAACACCCAGGCCTTGTCGCCCTCCGGCTGCCAGCTCTCGGCCAGTTCGCCCTGCAGGCTGCCATCGGCGGCGTAGGACAGGAGGCCGCGATGCAGCAGCGCCGCGACCGACCCCGCGGCGCCGCCGGAATTGATCCAGGGCTGCAGGTTCGGCGGATAGCTGGAGAGGCCGAAGCGCAGCGCGTCCGGCGACGCCTGGCCCCAGGCCGGCAGGCGCAGCGCCGGCAGCACGGCGCCGGCGGTGAGCCCGGTGGCGAGCAATGTGCGACGGGACACGAGCATGATGACCTCTCCCTGTTTGTTATCGTGGTCAGAGCACGGCGCCGTAGACCCTCTGCGCCGTCTCCCGGTCGATCCGTCCTTCCGCCAGATCGCGCCGCACGGCCTCGCCCGCGCGCCCGGAGGGCGGGCCGTAGCCGCCGGCGCCAGGCGTCACGATCTCGATCACGTCGCCGCGCTTCAGGTCGCCATTGCCGTGGTCGAAGGGCGCGACACCGGGCCCGAAGACGAAGCCGCCGCGGCCCCCCTCCAGCCCGCCCTCCAGCCCCCAGGGCGCCGAGCGCAGGCGCGAGCCATCGATATGCACCCGGCAGTCGGCCTCGGCCCGGTAGACCCGGCGCAGCCCCATGCCGCCGCGCTGCGTGCCCGAGCCGCCGGAGCCGTCGACCAGCTCGTAGCGCAGCAGGGTCAGCGGGTATTCCAGCTCCAGCGCCTCGGCCGGCAGGTTGGAGGTGTTGGTCATGTGGACATGCACGCCGTCGAGCCCGTCCTTCCCCGCCCGGGCGCCGCTGCCGCCGCCGATGGTCTCGAGATAGACCCACAGGCCGCCGGTCTTCGGGTCGCGCCCCATGAAGGTGGCGGAGGCGCAGGAGCCGTTGCTGGCCGCGGTCAACCGCTCCGGCACCGCCTGGGCCAGGGCGCCGTGGATCAGGTC
>Ga0207426_1000457_pt1 | contig 64140 bp, 59 predicted proteins | sample AraplaMF_Cvi_mMS_FD_184265 | JGI IMG/M metagenome (GOLD analysis project Ga0207426, IMG submission 184265) | Arabidopsis root microbial communities from the University of North Carolina, USA - plate scrape MF_Cvi_mMS (SPAdes) (version 2) | ecosystem: Host-associated > Plants > Roots > Endosphere...
GACTAACGAGAAGGGCGAGAAGGTCGTCTTCGGTTCCGTCGGTGGCGGCGGTCGCTACGACGGTCTCGTGTCCCGCTTCATGGGCCAGCCCGTGCCGGCCACTGGCTTCTCGATTGGCGTCTCTCGCCTGATGACGGCGCTGAAGAACCTCGGCAAGCTCGGCCAGGCCGAGGTCATCGAGCCGGTTCTGGTCACTGTCATGGACGGCGATGTCGAGTCGATGGGCCGCTACCAGCACATGACGCAGGAATTGCGCAAGGCTGGCATCCGCGCCGAGATGTTCCAGGGCAACTGGAAGAAGTTCGGCAATCAGCTGAAATATGCCGACCGCCGCGGCTGCCCCGTCGCCATTATCCAGGGCGGTGACGAGCGGGCGCAGGGCGTCGTGCAGATCAAGGACCTGATCGAAGGCAAGCGCCTGTCCGGCGAGATCGAGGACAACGCCAGCTGGCGCGAAGCGCGCGTCGCACAGGAGACAGTTGCCGAAGGCGACCTCGTCGCCAAGGTGAAGGAAATTCTGGCGGCGCAGGCCGAAGACCGCAACAGGGCGGGCTGAGATGGCCCTGATCAACCTGCCGGACTTCTCCGGCGAGCTCCTCTCAGAGTTTGCGGCGCGAAAGACGGAGCGGGTAGATACGCCCGTCATCCAGCCGGCCGAACCATTTCTTGACATCGCCGGCGAGGATCTTCGCCGGCGCATTTTCATGACCGAAAGCGAGACGGGCGCCAGCCTTTGCCTGCGGCCGGAGTTCACGATCCCCGTCTGCCTGCGCCACATCGAGAGCGCGACCGGCACGCCGAAGCGCTATTCCTATCTCGGCGAAGTTTTCCGCCAGCGGCGTGAAGGCGGCAACGAGTTCTATCAAGCCGGGATCGAGGATCTTGGCGACATCAATATTGCCGCTGCCGACGCGCGTGCGATCGGCGATGCGATCGGCGTGCTGGAGCGCGTCGTTCCCGGCAAGCGTCTTGCGGTGACACTCGGCGATCAGGCTGTCTTCGAAGCAGTGGTGCAGGCGCTTGGCCTGCCGCTCGGCTGGCAGAAGCGCCTGATCCATGCCTTCGGCAACATGAGCCAGCTCGAAGCTCTGCTGGCAAGCCTCGTCAGCCCTCAGTTCGTAACTGGATTGAGTGACGAGATGGCACATCTGATTGCCGCCGACGATGAAGCAGCACTTGTTGCACACATAGATGCGACGATGCAGGCGACGGGCTATTCGACGAATGCCAGCCGTTCGCCGCTCGAAATCGCGCGCCGTCTGAAGGAAAAGCTGATCCTCTCCGAAACGCGCCTCGATGATGCGGCCTTCCGCGTGCTGGAAGAATTCCTGTCGCTGAACGTACCGCTGATCAATGCTTCGGCGGCCTTGGCCGGTTTTGCCGATGCCGCGGGCCTCAAGCTCGGCAACGCGCTGGCGCGTTTCGACGGCCGCGTGGCCGCTCTGGCCAATGCCGGCGTCGATTTGGCGCTGATCGATTACCGCGCAGCCTTCGGGCGTCCGCTGGATTACTACACCGGCCTGGTTTTCGAGATCGGCGTCCAGGGCACGTCGGCGGTTCTCGCCGGTGGGGGCCGTTTCGATCGCCTGATGACCTTCCTGGGCGCCAAGGAACGCATTCCCGCCGTCGGCTTCTCGCTCTGGCTGGATCGCATCGAAGCCGAGAGGGCCGTATGATGACGATTACCATCGCATTGCCCTCCAAGGGCCGGATGAAGGACGATGCCTCGGCGATCTTCGAACGCGCCGGGATCAGGATCACCGCTGTCGGCAACGATCGCTCCTATCGCGGACGCGTCGAAGGTTGGGACGACGTCGAAGTTGCCTTCCTTTCCGCCTCCGAGATTTCCCGTGAACTTGGCAGCGGCACCGTCGATTTCGGTGTCACCGGCGAAGACCTTGTCCGCGAGGGCCTGGCGGAGGCGGACAAGCGTGTCGAGATCTGCGCGCGTCTCGGATTCGGCCATGCCGATGTCGTGGTTGCCGTTCCTGAAATCTGGCTCGACGTCGACACTATGGCCGATCTCGGCGATGTTGCTTCCGACTTTCGCGCCCGTCACGGCCGGCGCCTGGCGATTGCCACGAAATACTGGCGGCTGACGCAGCAATTCTTCTCCAGCCAGCACGGCATCCAGCTCTACCGGATCGTCGAAAGCCTTGGGGCAACGGAAGGGGCGCCTGCCTCGGGATCGGCCGATATCATCGTCGACATCACCTCGACTGGTTCGACTCTTCGCGCGAACAACCTGAAGATCTTGTCCGACGGCGTCATCCTTCGCTCCCAGGCCTGCTTCGTCAGGGCACGCAAGGAAAGCCACGCGAACGACGCGACCGTTCAGCGGCTGATCGACGCCGTTCGCTCGGCACTCTGACCATCGCCAAATCAACACACGAAAAAACCCGCCGTCTGGTGACGGCGGGTTTTTCATGCTTGGGAGGATGCTTGATCGCTTAGGCGACTGCGTAGGCGCCGCGGCGTGCGTCGAGCGAGTAGAGGCCCGGGCCGACAATGGCGAGGAAGATGTAAGCGCCGGCCAGCGTGAAGTTCTTCATGACCATGATCTGGTTCAGGGCGTTGATCCAGCCGAGAGCGGCAGCCGGGAAATCCGGAACGTTGACCGTCGGCAGGTGGAAGACGACAGCGGTGAAGATACAAAAGGCGGCGAGCAGCCAGCCGACGGTCTTCGTCTGGTAGCCGACGAGAACCGCGAGGCCAGTTACAAATTCAAAGGCGCCTGCGAGATAGGTCAGGGCAGTCGACGCCGGAAGACCAGCACCGGCGATCATGCCAGCGGTTCCAGCCGGATCGGTCAGCTTGCCGAAGCCGGCAAGGATGAACATGAACGACAAGAGGACGCGAGCGACAAGAATGACAATATTGTTGGTATTCGACATGAACGTTGTCTCCGTTGAATGGCGTTTGAGGTTGTTGTGCCCCGGCACGGTTGCAACCTCGGATGCCACTTTGTCGCCTTTTTTTGCTGTTGTGGAAAGATAGACGGAAAGGGACACTTCGTTCTCTATTATTGAACGACCGATCTTGGCGAAGTCGGCTTGCCATCGATGGTGCGCCTCTTTTATGGTCGGCCGCCCAAGATGGAGACCCCGATGGCAGATCTTTCAGCATTTCCGATCACGACGCGCTGGCCAGCAGCGAACCCGGATATCATCCAGCTTTACTCGTTGCCAACCCCGAACGGCGTGAAGATATCGATTGCGCTTGAAGAGCTTGGCTTGTCCTATGAACCGCATCTGATCTCGTTCAGCACGAACGACCAGAAGTCGCCGGAATTCGTATCGCTCAATCCCAATGGCCGCATCCCGGCAATCATCGATCCCAATGGCCCCGATGGAAAGCCGATCGGCATTTTCGAATCCGGTGCCATCCTGCTCTATTTGGCAGAGAAGACAGGCAAACTCATTCCATCAGATACAGCCGGGCGCTACGAGACGATCCAGTGGGTCTTCTTCCAGATGGCCGGTATCGGACCGATGTTCGGACAGTTCGGGCACTTCTACAAATTCGCGGCCGATAAGGTTGCCAACAACTCGTATCCGATGGAGCGCTACCGCGACGAATCAAAGCGGCTTCTGAGCGTACTGGAAGCACGCCTCCAGGGTCGCCAGTGGATCATGGGCGATCTCTACACGATCGCCGATATCGCCACCTTCCCGTGGCTCCGCGGTGCCGACATCTTCTACGGCGGGCGTGAGGTGTTGGATTATAAGAGCTTCCCGGCCGTGATGGACTGGCTAGAGCGCTGCAGCGCCCGGCCGGCCTCGGAAAAGGGGTTGAATATCCCGGCACGGCCTGCGTAAATCTGAGGCAAATATGCAAAAAGCCGGTCCAAAAGGCCGGCTTTTTTCATGTGCGGGAGCGTCTATTGGCGCCTGGCAAACTCGCCGCCGGTATTCGTCTTGAAACGAGGGAAGATGAAAACACCGAGCATGCTGCCGTGATTAGCATCGTCGTGGCCGTTCGACTCGCCCATGCAGAACAACGGCTGACGGAAGCCATTCGACATCATGATGGTGGTCGAGAAACAGAAGGATGAGGAGAGCGTCGCAGCCTGCTCGAAGAGTTCCAGGATGTGATCGTGATCCTTCGGATCGTAGCAGCGCATGAGGCTCAGAAGCCCGCATACCCGCGCCGGGAGTCCGTGCAGCAGGGCGCTCCATTCCTTGAGGCGGATCACGCCGCTGGACAGGTCTCCGACCCAGGTTTCCGAAATGGAAAACTGCGCCAGCATTTCAGGATCATGATTGCTGATATCCAGTGAGCCCGGCATAAGCGGTGCCGCGGCGTTGGTTCTCGCGATTTTGAACAAATTTTTCCCCAGCGTAGGTGCGGCTTCCCCCGCCGCACGTCCGGCAAAAATGAGCAGGTTCATGTTGCACCGCGCATCATGCTCGGGCGACCGGGAAATGGGGTCTGGATTGCCGGTTCTTCTCACGGAACCGCTTCCAATTTCACGGGGGCGTTACTCAACTTCTAATATATTATTCGGGAGGGGGTTGTCCCGAATCCTACGTCGCATTCTCGTGGCCAGGATCGATGCGCATCGTGACCCATCGGCTGATGACACGCGCCGAATGCGAGGGGATTTATAGGCACTTTCATGCAAACGGCAATCCGCTTTTTGCATAATGCCGATCGCTACTGTGAGTGGAAAAACAACCGTGAAAGTATGGGGGACGCGAAAAAGAGCAAAAAAATGCGCAGCTGCCGAAGTGTAACCGGTTTCAATGCTCTCCTGAGCTCTGAAATGTGCATAAAATTGCAGCGAACGGATAACACAGCTTTTGGAAGAAATAATGCAGGCTCACAAGCTCTGCGAAAGCTTCGCCGAATGCGAGGCGCATTCAGATATGCGGTTAAACGTTTCACCTGACGATTGAAAAAGCTCACCTGGCGAATCATGCGCCGGAACGAAAAAGGGCGGTCCGAAGACCGCCCTTCCTATTTCCGGGAAAACCAGGAGATAGATCGGTGAAGCTTTATGGACGCTTCAGCGATAGGCTTTCGCCTATCACATCATGTCCATGCCGCCCATGCCGCCCATGCCGCCCGGCATGCCAGCCGGAGCGTCCTTCTTCGGCAGCTCGGCGATCATGGCTTCGGTGGTGATCAGCAGCGAAGCAACCGAAGCTGCGTCTTGCAGAGCCGTGCGAACAACCTTGACCGGGTCGACGATACCCATGGCGATCATGTCGCCGTATTCGCCGGTCTGGGCGTTGTAACCGAAGTTGTCCTGACCCTTCTCGAGGATCTTGCCAACAACGATCGATGCTTCGTCACCAGCGTTCTCGGCGATCTGACGGGCCGGAGCCTGCAGAGCGCGGCGAACGATGTTGATGCCAGCTTCCTGGTCGTCGTTCTCGCCCTTGACGGAGATCTTGGCGGAGGAACGCAGCAGGGCAACGCCGCCGCCCGGTACGATACCTTCCTGAACAGCAGCGCGCGTCGCGTTGAGCGCGTCGTCGATGCGGTCCTTCTTTTCCTTCACTTCGACTTCCGTCGAACCGCCGACGCGGATGACTGCAACGCCACCAGCGAGCTTAGCAAGACGCTCCTGCAGCTTTTCGCGGTCGTAGTCGGAGGTGGTTTCTTCGATCTGGGCCTTGATCTGGGCAACGCGGCCTTCGATGTCGGACTTGGCGCCCGAACCGTCGACGATCGTCGTGTTTTCCTTGGAGATCGAAACCTTCTTGGCGCGGCCGAGCATGTCGAGGGTAACCGACTCGAGCTTGATGCCGAGGTCTTCGGAGATGACAGTGCCGCCCGTGAGGATCGCGATGTCTTCGAGCATGGCCTTGCGGCGATCGCCGAAGCCAGGAGCCTTGACAGCAGCAATCTTCAGGCCGCCACGCAGCTTGTTGACGACGAGCGTAGCAAGAGCTTCGCCTTCGACGTCTTCAGCGATGATGAGGAGCGGCTTGCCGGTCTGAACGACAGCTTCGAGAACCGGGAGCATGGCCTGGAGGTTCGAGAGCTTCTTCTCGTGCAGGAGGATGAAGGCGTCTTCGAGATCAGCGATCATCTTTTCCGGGTTGGTGACGAAGTACGGGCTGAGGTAGCCGCGGTCGAACTGCATGCCTTCGACGACTTCGAGTTCGGTTTCAGCGGTCTTGGCTTCTTCGACGGTGATAACGCCTTCGTTGCCGACCTTCTGCATTGCTTCAGCAATGTCGAGACCGATCTGCTTTTCGCCGTTTGCGGAGATCGTGCCGACCTGGGCAACTTCTTCCGAGGTGTTGATCTTCTTGGCCTTGGCCTGGAGATCCTTCACGACTTCAGCAACAGCGAGGTCAATGCCGCGCTTCAGGTCCATCGGGTTCATGCCGGCTGCAACAGCCTTGGCGCCTTCGCGAACGATCGCCTGAGCGAGAACCGTTGCGGTCGTCGTGCCGTCGCCGGCGATGTCGTTGGTCTTCGAAGCAACTTCGCGGACCATCTGGGCGCCCATGTTTTCGAACTTGTCTTCCAGTTCGATTTCCTTGGCGACCGAAACGCCGTCCTTGGTGATGCGCGGAGCGCCGAAGGACTTGTCGATGATGACGTTACGACCCTTCGGGCCGAGCGTTACCTTCACTGCGTCAGCGAGAATGTCGACGCCACGCAGCATCTTTTCGCGCGCGGTGCGGCCGAATTTGATTTCTTTAGCTGCCATGATTGAAACTCCTGAATTCGAGTTGTCCGGGCTATGGGCCCGTAGCTAAAATCGGAAAGGGGAAAAACGGCTGATTAGCCGATGATGCCCATGATGTCGGCTTCCTTCATGATCAGAAGGTCTTCGCCGTTGATCTTGACTTCAGTGCCGGACCACTTGCCGAACAGAACGCGATCGCCAGCCTTGACGTCGAGAGCGACGACCTTGCCGGACTCGTCACGAGCGCCGGAACCGACGGCGACGATTTCGCCTTCCTGCGGCTTTTCCTTGGCGGTGTCGGGAATGATGATGCCGCCCTTGGTCTTTTCTTCGGACTCAACGCGACGGACAACGACGCGATCGTGAAGGGGGCGGAAATTGGTGCTTGCCATTGTCTAATCCCTCGATCAAATGACACTCGCAGGCCGAGAGCGGCCCGCACGGATGGGTGTTAGCACTCGTGCTTGGTGAGTGCTAGCGAGGCAGCATTTAGGAGTGGCCCAACGGGGAGTCAAGAACGGCCGCAATTTTTCTTCGCCGTCCTCACAAACAGCCTTAACAGCAAATCCTTGTCGGAAGTGCGACAGGTTGCGTTCTCTCCGAGATTTCCGAACGTCCTGAAGCTGGAGAGCTTTTGTATCCCCGGAACGTTTGCGGCACCCGCGGGGCGAGTGGCGTCAGGATTGCCGCGCATACACGCCGATGGTATCGAGCAGCTTGGGGCAGGGGGCGGCAACCGTGAACAAAACGATCGCGGCGGACGAAATCATAGCGGTACCGACACTTGGGGAGGCGGCGCGTGTATGGGCGCGCATCGGCTGCTTGGGCTTCGGCGGGCCGGCCGGTCAGATCGCCCTGATGCACACGACGATTGTCGATGAGAAGCGCTGGATTTCCGAGGAGCGCTTCCTGCACGGATTGAATTTCTGCATGCTGCTGCCTGGCCCGGAGGCTCAGCAACTGGCCACCTATATCGGCTGGCTGATGCACGGCGTGCGCGGCGGCCTCATTGCCGGCTTGTTGTTTGTATTGCCGGGCTTCCTTGTCATCCTGATGCTGTCGAGCCTCTACGCCGTCTTTCAGGAGGCCGCGTGGCTTCCCGCGCTTTTCTTCGGAGCAAAGGCTGCCGTTTTGGCAATCGTCATCGAGGCCTTGCTCCGGGTGCGGCGCCGAGCGCTGAGGGAGCGCTTTCATTATTATGTGGCCGGAGCGTCGTTCCTGGCTCTCTTCTTCCTGAACTTGCCGTTTCCTCTGGTTATCATCCTGGCCGGAGCAGCAGGCTTGTTATGGATGAAGTATTCCAAGCGTCGATTGGCAGCGCCGGTCTTGCCGCAAGCCTCTTCGCGCACGCATTTTCCCGCGGTTACGACGCATGTGATCGCAAGGCCTCTTGTGGTGCTCGTGTTCTGGATCCTTGTCTGGCAGTCGCCACTCTTTTTCATTCGCGGCCTCGATGTACCGACGGACCTGATCGCCGAAACCCTGAGCGGCGAAACCAATGTTTTCGGCGCGGTCTTCATCTTCTTCTCCAAGATGGCCGTCATCACCTTCGGAGGCGCGTACGCCGTCCTCTCCTATGTCGGCCAGGTCGCCGTCGGGCATTACGCCTGGCTTCAGCCGGCCGAGATACTCGATGGACTGGCACTTGCCGAGACGACGCCCGGGCCACTTGTTCTTGTTCTCTGTTTTGTCGGATTTCTCGCCGGCTATCGCAACCCGCTCGCCATGGCGCCGCTTGCCGGGGGCTTCCTTGGTGCTTTCCTCGCCGGCTGGGCGACCTTCGTGCCGAGCTTCATCTGGATCTTCGCCGGGGCTCCCTACATCGAGAAGCTGCGCAGCAACGAAAACCTCTCGTCGGCCCTTTCGGCGATCACCGCGGCGGTAGTCGGCGTCATCCTCAACCTTGCCCTTTGGTTCGGTCTGCACGTGCTCTTCGCCGAAGTTGGCCGTGCCGCACTCCTGTCCGGGAAAACCGGTCTGCCAATCGTCAGCGTCGCATGGCCGGAGTGGCGGACCCTCGATATCGCGGCGCTTGGGATCTTTGTAATGGCGTGCGTGATGCTCTTCCGATTCGAGAAGGGCCTCCTGACGATACTTGCTGTGTCGACTGCCGCAGGCCTGCTAATCAAAACGGGCGAGGCCCTTCTCTAATCGACGAGCACAGTTTTTTGCCGTTGCTCACTGCAAAATGCCTTGCCATCCCGGCATGCCTTTGCGATGTCACCTTGACTTAACGACAGCGGGAAATCGGAATGGCCAAGCGGATCGAGAACTTTGCAGAAATCACCAGCCACTACGACGCGGTGTTCTGCGATGTCTGGGGCGTCTTGCACAATGGAGTCGATCCCTTTCCCAAGGCGGCTGCGGCGCTGGAAGCAGCGCGCGGCGAGGGGCTAACCGTCGTTCTCATCACCAATTCGCCGCGCATCGCTCCGCAGGTCGTGACGCAGCTTCGCCAGATCGGCATCCAGGATGGCGCCTATGACCGCATCGTCACATCGGGCGACGTCACGCGGGGCCTGATCGCCGAGGGTCCGAAGAAGGTATTTCTGCTTGGACCGGATCGCGACGAGGCGATCATCGAGGGCCTTGGTGTCGAGCGCGTCGAGGCCAAGGATGCGGACTCGGTCGTCTGCACGGGCTTCTTCGACGACGAAACCGAGACCCCGGAAGACTACACCAAGATGCTGAAGGCATTTCAGGCGCGTGGCGTGCCGATGATCTGTGCCAATCCCGATCTGGTTGTCGAGCGCGGCCACAAGATCATCCCCTGCGCCGGCGCGATGGCGGCATATTACAATCAGCTCGGTGGCCAAACGCGCATTGCCGGCAAGCCGCACAAGCCGATCTACGAGGCCGTGCTATCTGCCGCCCGCGAAGCCCACGGGGACTTTCCGCTGAACCGTGTGCTTGCGATCGGAGACGGTATGCCGACCGATGTTCGCGGCGCTCTCGATTACGGGCTTGATCTCCTCTATATCAGCGGCGGCATCCACGCGACGGAATATACGCTGAATGGAGTGACCGACGAGGCGATCCTCACCGCCTATCTGGAGCGCGAAAGAGCGACGCCGAAGTGGTGGATGCCCCGCCTCGCATAACGAGCCTCGCAAGAGAAAAGCCAGCCGATGACCGTTTTTCACCGCAACGAAACCCGCGAACCCCTGCCGGCCCATCTGCATGGCGGCGTGATTGCCATCGGCAACTTCGACGGTGTGCATCGGGGCCATCAGTCCGTGCTCAACCGGGCCTTGGAGATATCGAGGCAGCGGGGCATTCCGGCACTGGTCCTGACGTTTGAGCCACATCCCCGCACTGTCTTCCGCCCGGAGCAGCCGGTCTTTCGCTTGACGCCGGCGCCGCTCAAGGCGCGCATCCTCGAAGCGATCGGCTTCAATGCCGTCATCGAATATCCCTTCGACCGGGAGTTCTCACAGCGCTCGGCGGACGATTTCATCCATTCGATCCTCAAGGATTGGCTCAGCGCATCCGAGGTCGTGACCGGCTTCAACTTTCATTTCGGCCGCGGCCGGGAAGGCGGCCCGGCCTTCCTGATGGATGCCGGCCAGAAATACGGCTTTGGCGTGACGCTGATCGACGCGTTTCGTGACGAGAATACCGACGTCGTCTCCTCGAGCCACGTTCGCGAATTGTTGAGGGATGGCAATGTCAGCGAGGCGGCGGCGATGCTCGGCTATCACTATACGGTGGAAGCGGAAGTCATCGGCGGCGAGAAGCTTGGCCGTCAGCTCGGCTTTCCGACCGCGAATATGCGGTTGCCCGCCGAAGCAGACATTCAGGCGGGCATCTATGCCGTGCGCTTCCGCCTTGCCGATGGGACGCTCTATGATGGTGTCGCCAGCTACGGTCGCCGACCGACGGTCACCGACAATGGCGCGCCACTGCTCGAGACGTATCTCTTCGATTTCAGCGGCGACCTCTACGGGCAGCTCTGCTCCGTGTCCTTCCTCGGCTATCTGCGCCCGGAACTGAAGTTCGATGGCCTCGACCCCCTCGTGGAGCAGATGAACCGCGACAAGGAGGAGGCGAGTGCGCTGCTGACAGGCGTACAGCCGCTCGGCGAGCTCGACCGCAAGATCTGCTTCGCCTGAAGGTTCAGACGCTTTCGAAAATTGCGGCCCTTTCGGGACGACGGCCGTTGCCGTGTGGGGGCAGGGGTCTATGTCATCTGTTTGATTAGACGCGGATTCGCTGCGCCCCCAAGCACCGAAAGGCAATCATCAAATGGATAAACGGTTTGGAACAGCAGCCTGCTGGCTGCTCATCATTCCCTATATCGGGCTCCTTTGGGTTCCCTTCTACAACTTTCACGACCCGGTTCTCTTCGGTTTCCCATTCTTCTACTGGTATCAGCTCGCCTGGGTGCCGGTTACCGCTTTCCTGACCTGGATCGCCTACCGGAGCATGCGCAATGACGACTGAACTCAACACCACCGCGCTTGCCGTCTTCGTTTTCTTCTTCGTGCTCGTCACGGTGATGGGGTTTGTCGCCACCCACTGGCGAAGGCCGAAGACGCTTGCCCATATCGACGAGTGGGGCCTTGGTGGCCGCAGCTTCGGCATCTGGATCACCTGGTTTCTGGTCGGCGGCGACTTCTACACCGCCTACACGGTCATCGCTGTTCCGGCGCTGGTCTATACGGTTGGCGCCTACGGTTTCTTCGCGCTGCCCTACACCATTATTGTCTATCCCTTCGTCTTCATGGTCATGCCGCTCCTTTGGCAGCGGGCGAAAGACTTCGGCTACGTGACCGCCGGTGACGTGGTTCACGGCCAATTTGGTTCGCGCGGGCTGGAGCTTGCCGTCGCTGTAACCGGTGTCATCGCCACGATGCCATACATCGCGCTGCAGCTCGTCGGCATGACCGCCGCGCTGAAGGCGCTGGGGCTGCATGGCGAGGTACCGCTGGCGATCGCCTTCATTGTGCTGGCGCTCTACACCTATTCGGCTGGCCTGCGGGCGCCGGCACTGATCGCCTTCGTCAAGGACATCATGATCTACATCGTGGTGATCGCCGCCGTGGCGCTCATTCCCTCGAAGCTTGGCGGCTATGCCAATGTCTTTGCTGCCGCTGATGCCGCGTTCCAGGCAAAGGGCTCCGGCAGCCTGCTTCTTCAGCCCAACCAGTATGTCGCCTACGCGACGCTGGCCCTCGGCTCGGCGCTTGCGGCCTTCATGTATCCGCATACGCTGACTGGCATCTTCGCCTCCAACAGCGGCAACACCATCCGCAAGAATGCTGCGTTGCTGCCGGCCTATACACTGCTGCTCGGCCTTCTGGCACTGCTCGGCTACATGGGACATGCCGCAGGCTTGAAGCTGGACAACGCCAACGATGTCGTGCCGGCGCTCTTCCAGACGCTGTTCCCGAGTTGGTTCGCGGGCTTCGCCTTCGCGGCGATTGCGATCGGTGCGCTGGTACCGGCGGCGGTGATGAGCATCGGCGCGTCCAACCTCTTCACCCGCAATTTCTGGAAGGCCTATGTCAATCCTCAGGTGACGGATGCCGGCGAGGCAAAGGTCGCGAAGGTGACGTCGCTCGTCGTCAAGGTCGGCGCGCTTCTTGTCATCCTTTTCCTGCCGACCCAATTCGCGCTCGACCTTCAGCTTCTCGGCGGCGTCTGGATCCTCCAGACGTTTCCGGCGCTGGTCTTCGGCCTCTACACCAATTGGTTCCGCGCGCCCGGTCTGATCGCAGGCTGGTTCGTCGGCTTCTTCGGTGGCACGCTCTTCGTCTGGATCAACGGCCTGAAACCGCTGCAGCCTGTCACCATCGGAGAGACCTCGTTTACCGTCTATATCGGCCTGCTGGCATTGGCGTTGAACGTCATCGTCGCCGTCATCGTCAATGTGCTGATCCCGGCAAAAGTGACGGCGCGCGCCTGATCGTCCCCCGAAAACAGAAGCCGCGGGCGGGCAAGTTCGCGGCTTTTCCATGCGATGACCTCATGGAATCCCTCTTCCTTTTCCCTGCAAAAGCGCCTATGAACCGGCGCGATGAACAAGTTCCGGCTGGCGATCACGATACGAATTATCGGCCCGGCCTTCCGCGCGCGCTAAGCGGCCGGAAGGTCCGGGTTTTCGGCGCTTGGACGACGAGCGCCTCCGTCACCAATTTTCAAGCCCGTTGCGCCCGCTCCCGTGGCGCCTAGAGACGATTGCTAGACATGACCGATACAGCCGAAAAAGTTGACTATTCGAAGACCCTCTATCTGCCGGAAACAGACTTCCCGATGCGCGCCGGTCTGCCGCAGAAGGAGCCGGAAACCGTTGCCCGCTGGCAGCAGATGGGCCTCTACAAGAAGTTGCGCGCTTCCGCCGCCGGCCGCGAAAAGTTCGTGCTCCACGATGGCCCTCCCTATGCCAACGGCAACATCCACATCGGCCACGCGCTGAACAAGATCCTCAAGGACGTCATCAACCGCTCGTTCCAGATGCGCGGTTTCGACGCCAACTACGTTCCCGGCTGGGACTGCCATGGCCTCCCGATCGAATGGAAGATCGAGGAAAAGTACCGCGAGAAGGGCAAGAACAAGGACGAGGTTCCGGTCAACGAATTCCGCCAGGAATGCCGTGACTTTGCCGCCAGTTGGATCAAGGTGCAGTCGGAGGAATTCAAGCGCCTCGGCATCGAGGGAGACTTCGACAACCCCTACACCACGATGAACTTCCACGCTGAATCGCGCATCGCCGGCGAACTCCTGAAGATCGCGAAGTCCGGCCAGCTCTATCGCGGCTCCAAGCCGATCATGTGGTCGGTCGTCGAGCGCACGGCGCTCGCGGAAGCCGAAGTCGAATACGCCGATGTCGAAAGCGACATGATCTGGGTGAAGTTCCCGGTGGCTGACGGCCCCAACGAACTCAAGGACGCCTTCGTGGTGATCTGGACGACGACGCCGTGGACGATCCCGGGCAACCGCGCGATCGCCTATTCCTCGCGGTATAGCTACGGCCTCTACGAGGTCGAAACGGCCGAGAACGACTTCGGACCGCAGCCCGGTGAACGGCTGATCTTCGCCAAGCGTCTCGCAGAAGAGTCGGCCGCGAAGGCGAAGGTGACCCTCAAGTTCGTCCGCGATGTCGCGGCGGCGGAATTTGCCGCGATCACCTGCGCACACCCTCTGCATGGCCTTGGCGGTGGCTATCACTTTGAAGTGCCGCTCCTCGACGGCGACCATGTCACCGACGAGACGGGCACCGGCTTCGTCCACACCGCGCCGAGCCATGGTCGCGAAGACTTTGACGCCTGGATGGACAACGCCCGGGCACTCGAAGCGCGCGGCATTTCGTCCGCGATCCCGTTCCCGGTCGACGATGCCGGCTTCTTCACGGCCGACGCGCCCGGCTTCGGTCCGGACGCCGAGGGCGGTGCTGCTCGCGTCATCGACGACAAGGGCAAGAAGGGCGATGCCAACGAGCGTGTCATCAAGGGGCTGATCGGTCGCCATGCGCTGTTTGCGCGCGGCCGCCTCAAGCACTCCTATCCGCATTCCTGGCGTTCGAAGAAGCCGGTCATCTTCCGCAACACGCCGCAGTGGTTTGTCTACATGGACAAGGAACTCGGCGACGGCTCGACGCTGCGTTCGCGCGCATTGAACGCGATCGACGCAACCCGCTTTGTGCCGGGAGCCGGCCAGAACCGCCTGCGCGCCATGATCGAACAGCGCCCCGATTGGGTCCTGTCGCGTCAGCGCGCCTGGGGCGTGCCGATCTGCCTGTTCGTCGATGATGACGGCGGCATCCTGCAGGATGATGCCGTCAACGCCCGCATCCTGAAAGCCTTCGAGAACGAGGGCGCCGATGCCTGGTTCGCCAATGGTGCTCGCGAGCGCTTCCTGGGCGAGAAGGCGAATCAGCCCTGGACGCAGGTGATGGACATCCTCGACGTCTGGTTTGACTCGGGCTCGACCCACACCTTCACGCTGGAAGATCGTCCCGACCTGAAATGGCCGGCCGATGTCTATCTCGAGGGATCGGACCAGCACCGTGGCTGGTTCCACTCGTCACTGCTGGAAAGCTGCGCGACGCGCGGCCGTGCGCCTTACAATGCCGTCGTCACCCATGGCTTCACAATGGATGAGAAGGGCGAAAAGATGTCGAAGTCCAAGGGCAACACCGTCACCCCGCAGGAGGTGATGAAGGATGCCGGCGCAGACATCCTCCGTCTCTGGGTCATGACGACGGACTATTGGGAAGACCAGCGCCTCGGCAAGGCGATCATTCAGACGAATATCGACGCCTATCGCAAGCTGCGCAACACGATCCGCTGGATGCTCGGCACGCTGGCACACGACAAGGGCGAGGTTATTGCGCTTGCCGATCTGCCGGAACTCGAGCAGCTGATGCTGCATCGTCTGGCGGAACTCGATCAGCTCGTCCGCGAAAGCTACGACGCCTTCGAGTTCAAGAAGATTGCCCGCGCGCTCATCGACTTCGCCAACGTCGAGCTGTCGGCCTTCTACTTCGACGTCCGCAAGGATGCGCTCTACTGTGATGCGCCGTCGAGCCTGCGCCGTCGTTCGGCCCTGCATGTCATTCGCACCATCTTCGAATGCATGGTGACCTGGCTGGCGCCGATGCTGCCGTTTACGACGGAAGAGGCCTGGCTGTCGCGCAATTCTTCGGCTGTATCGGTTCACCTCGAGCTGTTCCCGACCATTCCGGCCGAATGGAAGAACGAGGCACTCGCCGAGAAGTGGAAGAAGATCCGCGCCGTTCGTACGGTCGTTACCGGCGCGTTGGAAATCGAGCGCAAGGACAAGCGCATCGGCTCTTCGCTGGAGGCTGCCCCGGTTGTCCACGTCGCCGATGCGGAGCTCCTGAAGGCACTTGAGGGTCAGGACTTCGAGGAAATCTGCATCACTTCGGGCATCGTCGTAGACAGCGCCGAAGGACCGGCAGATGCCTTCCGTCTACTCGAGGTTTCAGGTGTCAGCGTCGAGCCGAAACTGGCCGAAGGCACCAAGTGCGCTCGCTCCTGGCGGATCACCACGGATGTCGGCTCCGATCCCGCCTATCCGGACGTCTCGGCCCGTGATGCGGCTGCATTGCGCGAACTATCGGTGCAAAACTGAAGAATATTGCCGGGTGAATTGCCTAACGGTGGTTCATCCGGTAAAAGCTGCCTGAAAATGGCCGGATTTTTGCGTCAGGGGGACGATTGTCCGGTAGGGCGAAGATTGCACCGGCATGGCTGGAAGGGTTTTCATGTTATCAACGCGTTGGTTCCGTTTGGGCGTCTGCCTGACCGTCGCCGTGGCAGGCGGCTCGCTGATTTCCGGCTGCGTGGGGAGCCCGCGCTACGGAACAGACAAGACCGCCATGGAACAGCTGACCGACGACATTGGTCAGTCCGTTTCTCTCACCGGCGACGGTCCGAAGAACAAGGGCGTCAAGTACAGCGCTCGTCCGGGCCTCGTTCTGCCGTCCGCAGCAGCCAAGCAAACCCTCGCCGAGCCGCAGCAGACCATCGCCAGCAAGGATAATCCGCAGTGGATCGAATCCCCGGAAGAAACGCGCGCCCGTCTGGTCAAGGAAGCTGACGAAAACAGCGACAACCCGAACTATCGCTCGCCGCTCGCAAGCGACAAGGTTGAAGGTGGTCGGCAAACGACTGAGGCCCAGACCAAGGCTTATCGCGAGGCTCGCGCCGCCCAGAAGGGTACCTATACAGATCGCCGCTACATCTCGGATCCGCCAACCGAATATCGCGCGGTCGACGATCCGGCAAAGCTGGACGATCTCGGCGAACCGGAGCTGAAGAAGGCGAAGAAGAAGAAAAAGGAAGCTGCGATCGCCGGTACCGGCAAGCAGTGGTGGAATTTCCTCCAGTAAGGTTTCAAGCGGGGCAGTCAGCCCCGCTTTGCTTTTGCCCACCTGTCAATCAGCAAGGCGTCCAGAAACTGGCAGGCTAGGAAGATCCTGCGGGCGGCCCGATCTTCGTGCTCCTGTTACGGCATATCCCGCTTCTGCGCGAAGAATGTCCGAAGGATTTCGGTGGATGTCGTTTCTTGCAAGCCGGAATAAACGTCCGGGGCGTGATGGCAGGTAGGTTGCTGGTAGAAGCGCACGCCGTTGTCGACGGCGCCACCCTTAGGGTCTTCCGCGCCATAATAGAGCCTGCGAATGCGCGCGAAGGATATGGCCGCCGCGCACATCGTACAGGGTTCCAGCGTGACGTAGAGGTCGGCGCCGGTCAGCCGTTCCTGACCAAGCTCTTCGCAAGCCATTCGAATGACGGCGACTTCGGCATGGGCGGTCACGTCGTTAAGCTCGCGCGTACGGTTGCCTGACGCGGCGACCACGGCCCCGTCAATCACCAGAACCGCTCCGATCGGCACCTCGCCACGCTCTCGGGCGGCGCGGGCCTGGTCCAGCGCCAGCTCCATAAATTGATTTGTCTTCACGATCCGACAATTTCCACTTAACCGCAGGGGCGCGACCTGATAGGAAGGCCCGAAAAGGCAGGCAAACAACAAATGACATTCAAAGACAAGCCAAAACGGCCAGGCGGCAAGCCATCCCCGCGCAATGCCGGCCCAAAATCCGGTGCCAAGCCGGCAAAGGCGCTCGTCGAGACCGAGGCGGACGACGTCGCCGAGGGCGATGCCAAGGCCGAGCGCATCTCGAAAGTGATGGCGCGCGCCGGCGTCGCATCGCGCCGCGATATCGAGCGCATGATCATGGACGGCCGCGTCAAGCTGAACGGCAAGCTCCTCGACACGCCCGTCGTCAACGTCACCTTGGCCGACAAGATCGAGGTGGACGGCGTTCCGATCCGCGGGATCGAGCGCACACGACTCTGGCTTTATCACAAGCCCGCTGGCCTCGTGACCACCAACATGGACCCGGAGGGACGGCCGACGGTTTTCGATAACCTGCCGGAAGACCTGCCGCGCGTCATGTCGATTGGCCGCCTCGACATCAACACCGAGGGTCTGCTGCTTCTGACCAACGATGGTGGCCTCGCCCGCGCGCTGGAACTGCCGACGACGGGCTGGCTACGCCGCTACCGCGTGCGCGCCCACGGCGAGATCGACCAGGACGCGCTGGACAAGCTCAAGGACGGCATTGCCGTCGATGGTGTCCTCTACGGCGCAATCGAAGCGACCCTCGATCGCACGCAGGGCTCGAACGTCTGGCTCACCATGGGCCTGCGCGAAGGCAAAAACCGCGAAATCAAGAACGTGCTCGGCGCGCTCGGTCTCGACGTCAACCGTCTGATCCGCATTTCTTACGGCCCCTTCCAGCTCGGTGACCTGCCGGAGCGCGACGTCGTCGAAGTGCGTGGCCGCACCTTGCGCGACCAGCTTGGCCCGCGCCTGATCGAGGACGCGAAGGCCAATTTCGACGCGCCGATCTACAACACGCCTGCTGTTGTTGCCGAGGAAGAGCCGGAAGCGAAGCCGGAGCGCCGCGAACGCCCCCGCAAGCCTGAGGACAAGCGCGAGCGTGCGCTGAGCCGCCTCGACACCAAGCGGGACGACCGCCGTGATGACCGTCGCGATGGTGGCCGCATGGACGATGATCGCCCGAAGCGCCCCGCGCTCGGCAGCCGCCGCAACGCCAATGTCTGGATGGCGCCGGGCGCCCGACCGCTCGGCGAAAAGGCGGCCGCCAAGGCCGAGAAGAATGCGAAGACCGCCCGCAAACGCGGCGAGGCTCCGGGTTCCGCAAAGCCCGAGCGCTCGAGTCACGGCGACGACCGGCCGCGCGTTCAGATCAACCGCGCCCGCGATGACGAGGGCGAGTGGATCCGTTCCAGCGAGATCGTTCGCAAGCCGAAGGATGAAGGCGACGAGGGCTTCGGCCGGAAGCGCTCTTTCGGGGATCGTCCGGCTCGCGGTGAGCGGTCCTTTGGTGACCGCCCGGCGCGCGGCGAACGTTCGTTTGGCGACCGTCCCGCCCGCAGCGACAGACCGCACGGCGATCGCCCTTCGCGTGGCGACCGTCCCTTCGGTGACCGCCCTCGCGGGGATCGCAAGCCGCGCGAAGAGGGTGACGAGCGTCCGCGTTCATTTGGGGATCGTCCCCGTGGCGACCGCCCGTTTGGCGACAAGCCACGCGGCGATCGGCGCCCCCGCGCCGAGGGCGACGAGCGTCCTCGCGCCAAGAGCTTCTCGGGCGAGGCCCGTTCGGAGCGTCCGGCCGGCAAGTCCTTTGGTGACAAGCCGCGCGGCAAGAGCTTCGGCGGCAAACCCGGCGGCGGCAAGAATTTCTCCGGCAAGCCGAAGGGCGACAGGCCGGGCGGCGGTGGCAAGCCTTCGGGCGGGCCGTCGCGGGGTGGACCGAAAGGAAAGGGAATGACGCGCGGTGCGGATCGTCGGCGGTGAATTTCGCGGACGGCCGCTTGCCGTACCGAAGTCAAACGACATCCGGCCGACAGCCGACCGGACGCGTGAGAGCCTGTTCAATATTCTGAGCCATGCCTATCCGGAATGCGTCGACGGCACCCGGATACTGGATCTCTTTGCCGGCACCGGCGCCGTCGGCCTCGAAGCCGTCTCCCGCGGCTGCCGCCATGCGCTATTCGTCGAAAACAGTGTCGAGGGCAGGGTCCTGCTTTGGGAAAACATCGATGCGCTCGGCCTGCATGGCAGGACGCGCATCCTGAGGCGCGACGCGACCGATCTCGGCAGCGTCGGCAATCTCGAGCCGTTCCAGATGCTGTTTGCCGACCCGCCCTATGGCAAGGGTCTCGGCGAAAAGGCGATGGCCGCCGCCGCCAAGGGCGGTTGGCTGCAACCGGGCGCGATTGCGGTTCTTGAGGAACGCGCAGACGTTGCCGTTTCGGTCGATCCTTCCTATCTGTTTTTGGAAAACCGAACGTTCGGCGATACCAAGGTTCATTTCTTCCGCTATCAGCCCGAATAAGGGCTGAGGAAATCGGGGGCAGCGGTGCAGCAGGCAGGGACGATGGAAACCGAGTTGCCTGCCCCACGCGGCACATCACGAGCTATGCCCACTGTTGCTGTTGCCTTCGGCGGAGGCGGCGCGCGCGGCCTCTCCCACATCCACATCATCGAAACGCTGGATGAGCTCGGCATTCGCCCCGTGGCGATTGCCGGATCCTCGATCGGCTCGATCATGGGCGCGGGGATGGCGGCCGGAATGACCGGCGAAGCCATCCGCGAACATGTGATGATGACGGTCGGCAACAAGGCTGCCGTTGTCAGCCGCCTGTGGGGCCTGCGACCGCAGACGGTGCGCGATGCCGTTGCCAACGGCGTGCGCATCGGCCAGTTCAATCTCGAGCGTATCCTGAAAGCCTTCCTGCCCGCCGATCTGCCGGATCGCTTCGAGGACCTCTCAATCCCGATGACAGTGACGGCGACCGATTACTACGGCCAGTGCGAGGTGCTGACGAGCGGGGGAGCGCTGCTCCCGGCGCTGGCGGCTTCCTCCGCGATCCCCGCCGTCTTCATGCCGGTGCGGCTGCACGGTCGGGTGATGATCGATGGCGGCATCAGCAATCCCGTGCCTTACGAATGCCTGATGGATCGCGCCGACATCGTCATCGGCATCGACGTCGTAGGCGCGCCGGAAGGAGATGGCGCCCACATTCCAAACCGGATGGAAAGTATCTTCGGCTCCGGCCAGCTGATGATGCAGACCGCGATTTCCCTGAAGCTGCGGCTGCAGGCGCCGCACATCTTCCTTCGCCCCGCAGTCGGGCGCATCGGCGTGATGGATTTCCTCAAGGCGCGCCAAGTCCTGTCCATGTCGGTCGGCGTCAAGGACGAACTGAAATACGCACTCGATCGGGAGATCGAGGCGCGGATCGCCTCCTAGAAGCTTCGCCCAGGCTTAGTAGCCGTTAATGCCGGCCCCACGAACCGGGCCAATCCCCGCGGGAGTTGCGTAGGTGGTATTCCCTGCGCCCGAGCCGGTGGTTGCACACCCGGAAAGGGCAAGGATCGCGATGGCCGCGACGGCCAGAAGACAGCGTAGAGGCATGGCATTGTCCTATCATCGAAGACTGCGCGGGCCTCAGGGGCCGGAGCGGATACTCCCGCAAATCAATGGCGATGGCAACGGGTAGCTAAGAGCGTAGGTTCGATGCGCTGCCCGGATTGATCTCCGGATGCAATCCTCACTCGTCCGGGCTATGGCTCGGACATCAACACAGCCCGCCCGGTTCGCCGTGGCGCGCTTTGTCGTAGCCAGCATTCGTGGGTGCCCGGCAGGAAGGTTACCACCGTCGGCTAGTGCGGCGCACGTCGACGATGCGCCCATCCCTTTGACGGACCCCTATCTCGTAGCGGTTCCCATTGCGGATTGCGCGATAGGTAAAGTACCTCCCGCGGCAATTATCCCGAATGACGTCGCGAAATCCCCGGGTACGAAGCAGCCTCGCACCCTGAGGGCAGGTTATCGGTCGCCCGTGGTTCAGGCTGCTGCCGGAGCCGATGATGATCTGAGCGCTCGCTTCTTGGGGAAGCGCGACCGGTGAGACGAATACGACCAGAGCAAGTGCACATGAGAGAAGCGAAGATCCGAGTATAGCCTTGAGACTCATAACATCCTCCGGGTTAGCCCGCCTGAGTAAGGCAGGGCATGAGAAAATCGCCTAAGTTGTGGCTCAATACAAGTGATGACTCGACGACCCAGCCGGGGGAGTACGCTCATCAAACTCTAACGAACCTGCCACGCCTCTCAACGCGGCTTTACAAGATGGCAAAACGCCCCCGCGATATCTAACTAGAACGGATAACTTAACACGGCCCGATTGCAAGAGCATGCTTGCTTTGATGGTGAACGGGACAAACACTAGTAGTTTCTGGCAGGGGGGCGTCTGCGGCGCCGCCGGCAGCCTGTTGTTCAATGCCTGGATCGTGCCGTTCCTCACACGAGCCTTCGACAAAGTCGGTGCCGGGCCCGAAGAGGTGGCTGATGCCGTTTTCCGATGGATCGAGCAATACATAGACCTCGGTATCTCGAGTGGGGCAACTTGTGGAGTGCTCCCGACCCGGATTTCCTTCGACTTGTCTACTACGCGTTGCAGGTTGCGTTCCCGGCTACAGCAATCCTCATCGGTCTGCAGATAAGGCATCTAGTTGTACGCTTCTGGCCCCAAGGGCCATAAATATGATCGCGCCAGAGAGCCCGTCGCCTGTCCTCTTTCCAACGGGCGAGTACAGGTTCATCATGCCATGGGATGCTTGCCGCCGCTTAGCTGTTGCAGTAGACCCCCGAGCCCGGAACTTGGCATTGGAAAACTTTGGCGGTCAGGCTTTGTAGGATGCTCAATTGGAGAGTTCCATGACCCGCTTGCACAAGCCAATCGCAGCACTCGCTTTTCTCTTGCTCACTGCAATCAGTTCGTCATGTACCACCGGTGGGCCGGGAGCCCGCTCGCTAAATGAACCCGCGAACCCCGCCTGCGCAGATGGCTTCACGCCCAAAGGCGGCGGTTCATGTGACTTTTGAGATCTGGGAAAGATGGAGATTGCCCACTACCGGTCGAGTTCCTATCAGACGCGAAGGCCAAGGGATCGATGAGGGTGTATCACATCGTCGCTCACGCGGGCATCCTTTGAGCAAGCAGAACGTTTCAATCTAACGTGAAAGGGTTCTAAGCGTCGGCCGTCACCTCTGCCGTGCCCGCCAGCGGGTCCTCGTCGAAGCTAGCGGCGCGCTTTGGCTTCATGAGCGGCTCCGGTTTGACCGGCTGCGAGAAAAGCATGTCGCGGCCGGCCTGCAGTCCTTCGGTGACCTGGAGCACGAGGCGCGCCTCGTCGCGTTTGCGGATATCCTCGCCGATTTCATAGGCCTCCGCTTCGCCGACGCCCAAGGCTTCGAGCGTTCGCCGGCCGAAGAGCAGGCCTGACTCCAGCGTTTCGCGCAGTTCGTAGTCGATGTTGAGGTTGCGCAGCGCTATCGAGTGGATGCGGTCGTAGGAGCGCACGAAGAGCTTTGCGTGTGGATAATCCGCCTGCACCAGTTCGACGATCTTGTCGGTGATCTCGCGCTTCTGCGTGCAAACAACAACGATCTTCGCCCGGTCGATGCCGGCGGCCCTGAGCACGTCCTTTCGGGTGCCGTCGCCGAAGTAAATCCGGAAACCGAAAGAGGAAGCCTGCCGGATGCGATCGGCTGAAAAGTCGATGACGGTCACGGCGCGCCCGCCGGCGAGCAGAATCTGGGCGGCGATCTGTCCGAAACGCGAAAAGCCGACCATCAGCACATCCGCGCCGGCACCTTCGAAATCCTCGTCCAGTTGTTCTTCCTGATTGCCCGACAGCAGCCGCTTGGCGAGCATCGTTCCGATCGGCGTGAGGGCCATCGACAGGGTGACGATCGCAATCAGCAGCGAGGCGGTACTCGTCGGCATCAGGCCGGAAACGGCAGCGGCCGAAAACAGGACGAAGCCGAATTCGCCGCCCTGCGGCAGCAGAAAAGCGATCCTGATAGCGTCGTCATGCGGCGAGCCGGTTGCGCGGCAGAGTACGTAGATCACCAAGGCCTTCGCTGCCATGACAACAGGCACGGCGACGATGATGAAGAGTGCGTTGTCTCTGAGTACCTCGAGCTGGATCGAAAGCCCGACGGCGATGAAGAAGATAGCGAGCAACACGCCGCGGAAGGGCTCGATGTCCGCTTCCAGCTCGTGGCGATAGGAGGATTCGGCCAGCATCACGCCAGAAAGGAAGGCGCCCATGGCCATCGACAGTCCGGCAAGCTGCATCAGGCTCGCCGATCCCATCACCACGAAGAGAGCGGCGGCGATCATCGCCTCGCGGGCCCCGGTGCGGGCGATGATCTGAAAGAGCGGTGTCAGCAAGTAGCGTCCCATGACGATCATCGCGCCGACAGCACCAATGGCGATCGCGAAGTCCAGCAGGGGCGTTCCGCTGCCCTTGCCGCCGTTGAGAATACTGATCAGGGCCAACAGCGGCACGATCGCAAGGTCCTGAAACAGCAGCATCGAGAACGAGCGCTGCCCGTAGCGCGTATTCACGTCGCCTTCATCCTCGAGGATTTGCATCGCGAAGGCGGTGGAGGAGAGAGCAAGCCCGAAACCCGCAACGATGCTGCCACGCCAGTCGAGAACGCCGGAAAGGCCGCTCAACAGCGTCAGCAGTAGACCGGTCGCCACCACCTGCGCGGTTCCGAGCCCGAAGATGTCACGCCGCATTTGCCAGAGGCGCGAAGGCTTCAGCTCAAGCCCGATGATGAACAGGAGGAAGACGACGCCGAGTTCGGCAACATCCAGGATCTCTTCGCCATCCGTCAATCCATGGAAGATCGGGCCGATGACGACGCCGGCAGCCAGGTAACCGAGCACCGTTCCGAGACCAAGGCGCTTGAAGATGGGCGCCGAAACCACGGCGCCGCCGAGGAGCAGGATCGTCTCGGCGAAGAGAGTGTTGGGCTCTGACATCAGGCGAGTTTCTTTCAATGCGGGGAGGCATACAAGCGGCGGGCAAAAGAATCGGCTCACGCGACCTTGATGCTTTTCGTAGTGCACAATAAATGGAACGCGAAGGAAAGGCCAAATCATGTCTTCAGAAATCGACTCCTCGACGCTTCTTTCCCGCGCAAGCCAATTGATCGACCTGGCAAAGAAGGCTGGCGCCGATGCCGCGGATGCGGTGGTCGTGCGCTCGCGATCGCAATCGGTCAGCGTGCGCCTCGGCAAGGTCGAGAGCACGGAATCGTCAGAAAGCGATGATTTCTCGCTGCGCGTCTTCATCGGTAAGCGCGTTGCCAGTGTCTCGGCAAATCCGGGCTTCGATCTTTCTGCTTTGGCCGAGCGGGCCGTGGCGATGGCCAAGGTGTCGCCGGAAGACCCGTTCGCCTGCCTGGCAGACGAGGACAGGCTTGCGAATTCCTATCCGGATCTCGAGCTCCTCGATACGACCGAGGTGTCGTCCGACCAACTCCGCGAAGCCGCCCTCGAGGCGGAAGCCGCGGCCCTTGCCGTCAATGGCGTGACCAATTCGTCCGGCGCCGGAGCCTCGGCCGGCATGGGTGGCCTTGTTCTTGTCACCTCCCACGGTTTCCAGGGCAGCTACATGGCCTCGCGTTTCGGCCGATCCGTCAGCGTCATCGCCGGCGAAGGCACGGCGATGGAACGCGACTATGATTTCGACAGCCGCATCTATTTCGGCGAGCTGGATAATGCCGCCGAGATCGGCCGCCGGGCCGGCGAGCGCACGGTCAAGCGCATCAACCCGCGCCAGGTGGATACTGGCAAGGATATCACCGTCGTTTTTGATCCCCGTGTTGCTCGTGGCTTCGTCGGACATATTGCCGGGGCCATCAATGGCGCCTCCGTTGCACGCAAGACCAGTTTCCTGCGCGACAAGATGGGGCAACAGGTCTTGAAGGCGGGGCTCTCGATCTCCGACGATCCGCTGATCGTACGTGGCCCGTCGTCGCGCCCCTTCGATGGCGAGGGCGTATCCGGCGAACGACTTCTGATGATCGAGGACGGTGTTCTCAAGCACTGGTTCCTCTCCACCTCGACGGCCCGCGAGATCGGAATGGAAACCAACGGCCGCGGGGTGCGCGGCGGCAATTCGGTGACGCCATCCGCGACGAACCTCGCTCTCGAGCCGGGCGACATTTCACCCGAGGACCTGATCCGCGGTGTCGGTAACGGCTTCTATGTGACCGAGCTGATCGGCCATGGCGTCAACATGATCACCGGCGAATACAGCCGCGGCGCGACCGGCTTTTGGATCGAGAATGGCGAACTGACCTTTGCCGTGTCTGAAGTGACGATCGCTTCGAACCTCAAGGACATGTTCATGCGGGTTACGCCGGCAAACGACATCGACCGCAAGTTTGGTGTCGCCGCTCCGACGCTTGCGATCGAGGGAATGACGCTCGCCGGGCGCTGATGGATTGGATTGCCGAAATGACTGACGTGGACACAGCCCTCTGGCGGAGCGATCTGGAATTGATCGCAGATGCTGCCAGGCAGGCCGGCAAAGTCGCACTCGGCTATTTCAATCAAGCGCCTGAGGTCTGGTGGAAGAACGAGGGGCGATCGCCCGTCAGCGCCGCCGATTTCGCGGCCAACCGGACGCTTGAATCCATTCTCCGCGCAGCCCGGCCGGATTATGGCTGGCTTTCGGAAGAAACTGAAGACAGCGGCGATCGGCTCTCACGGGACACGCTGTTCATCATCGACCCGATCGACGGCACGCGGGCATTCCTGGCGGGAATGGATCTGTGGTGCGTGAGCGTCGCGGTCGTGCGCCACGGGCGACCTGTCGCCGGCGTTCTCTACGCTCCTGCTCTGGAAGAACTCTTCGAGGCGGTCGAAGGTGGCGTGGCCCTGAAGAACGGGCGGCCGATTACTGTATCGACAAAACCGCTCGATGCACCAGGGCGCTTTGCCATCGCGGAGGATGTGCTCAAGGCATTCCCGGAACCGTTCAAGCATCGCATCGAGCGCGTGAAGCACGTGCCGTCCCTTGCCTATCGCATTGCCATGGTTGCCGACGGTCAAATTGACGGCACTTTCATCAAGCACAATTCACATGATTGGGATCTCGCGGCCGCGGATCTCATACTCGAGCGCGCCGGAGGCCGGCTGGTTGATCTCCGCGGTGACGTGCCGCTCTATAACCGCATGCAGGTCAGCCATGGCGAACTCTGCGCCGCCGCTGGGCCGCGACTCGCCGATCTTATAACCGGGATCGGTGAACGACGAGGCAGTTGACGTTTCCGTCAAAATCCCTCAGATGAAGCGGCGGAGGAGAATAGAGCAGAAAGAGAAGAAAATGACGGAATCCGGCGGCAAAAAGCAGCTCTTGCATCTCGTATTCGGCGGCGAACTGGAAAGCTTGGACGATGTTCAGTTCAGGGACCTCAAGGATCTCGATATCGTCGGCATTTATCCGGACTATGCCACGGCATTGACGGCCTGGAAGTCAAAGGCGCAATCGACTGTGGATAATGCGCATATGCGCTACTTCATCGTCCACATGCACCGTTTGCTGGACCCGGAAAGCAAGTCTGCGCAGTAACCCTCCCCCGGGCGCGGCTCGCTAACAGCCGTGAGCCGACTGACTGCCTGACGCATTCTGAACAAACTGATCGGCCATTGCGGCCGCAACAATAATTGGGAATGGGTTGATGTCGATCATTTGTGATCGGAGATTTGGCAGATGAGCGGTCGCATGGCGCGGTTTGCGCTGGGCGCCTATCAGGCAACGGGAACGTTGCTGACGCCGTTCGTCGGAGGGTACCTCGCCTATCGGGCCGCGAAGGGCAAGGAAGACCGTGCGCGCCGTTTGGAGCGCTCGGGCTATGCCAGCGCCGACCGTCCGGCCGGACCGCTGGTCTGGTTCCATGCCGCAAGCGTCGGTGAAACCAACGCCGTCATTCCGCTGATCCGCGAAATTCGCCGCCGCGACATCCACGTCATTCTGACCACCGGAACCATCACGTCCGCCAAGCTGGCCGCTGAGCGCATCGGCAACGAAGCGATCCATCAGTACGTGCCGCTCGACCTCAAGCCCGCCGTCAGCCGTTTCCTTGAATATTGGCAGCCGGACTGCGTACTGATCGCTGAGTCCGAAATCTGGCCGGCGACCCTGATGGAACTTGGCCGCCGCCGCATCCCGCAGATCCTCGTCAACGCGCGCATGTCGGACCGCTCCTTCGCGCGATGGAGTCGGCGTCCGGCACTTGCGGAAGCCCTGTTCGAGAACCTGGCGCTTGTTATTGCGCAATCGGATGTCGATGCCGAGCGCTTCCGCGATCTCGGCGCGCGCCACGTCATGATGTCGGGCAATCTCAAGGTCGATACCGACGCCCCGCCTTACGATGCTGCGGTATTCGCCGACTACAAGAAGCAGCTCGGCGGCCGCAAGACCTGGGCAGCGATCTCCACCTTCGACGGTGAGGAAAAGGCCGCAGGCATCGTCCATCGGGCGCTGAAGGAGCGGGACGAGCAGTTGACGATCATCGTGCCGCGGCATCCGGAACGCGCCGACGACATCGAAGCCGAGCTCGTCAAGCTGGGTCTCAAGGTCGCCCGCCGCACGCGCGGTGATGCGTTGGCCCCTGATGTCGATATCTTCCTAGGCGATACGATCGGCGAAATGGGCCTCTACCTGCGCCTGACGGAGGTTGCTTTTGTCGGGCGCTCGCTGTTTGCCGAAGGTGGGCAAAATCCGCTGGAGCCGGCGATGCTCGGTTGCGCGGTGCTGTCGGGCAGCAACGTGCAGAACTTCCGCGAAGCCTATCAGAAGCTGGCGCGGCGCGGCAGCGCGCGCATGGTCCGCGATACGGAGATGCTTGCCAAGGGCGTCCACTATTTGCTCACCAACGACGGAGCGCGTCGCACCATGATCGAAGCCGGGATCGGCGCCGTGCAAGAAATGCGGGGCGCGTTGACGGCGACGGTGAAGGGCTTGGAGCCCTATATCAATCCGCTCACCGTGAAGGCGAGGCTGCTGCCGAAGGCGGCTTTGCAGCGCTGAGGGCAGGGCGGCTATGAAGGCAATCAAGGGAATACTTTTCGACAAGGACGGCACGCTTCTCGACTACGACGAGAGCTGGCTGCCGGTGAACCGCGAGCTAGCGCGCATCGCTTCGGAAGGCGATCCCGAACTCGCGGACCGGCTGCTTCTGGCTTGCGGCATGGATCCCGTCAGCGGCCACATCGTTCCCGACAGTCTGCTGGCGGCCGGCAACACGCGCCAGATTTCGGAGGGGCTCGTCGCGGCCGGCTCGATGCTCGACGTGATCGAGCTGACGATCAAGCTGGACGAGCTCTTTTCTCATGCCGCCGAGTTTTCCGTAGCGGTCACTGATCTGGCCGCCTTTTTCGGTCGGCTGCATGCACGCGGCTTTCGCCTCGGTGTCGCCTCGAGCGACAACGAGCGCTCGATCAGGCAAACCGCCCAGCGCTTTGGCTTTGCGCCCTTCATCGACTATGTGGCCGGATACGATAGTGGCTTCGGCACCAAGCCGGAACCGGGCATGGTGCTTGGTTTCTGCACGGCGACGGGCCTTGATCCCTCCGAGGTCGCCGTTGTCGGCGATAACAACCACGATCTGCACATGGGCCGCAACGCCAAGGTCGGCGTGACCGTGGCCGTACTGACTGGCACCGGATCGCGTGAAACGCTCGCTGCCGCATCCGATTACTGCCTGAACGACATCACCGAGCTTGAAGGCCTGCTGCCCGACCGTCAGCTTGCTTGATTGACCAAGGGCTTGCTTTTTCTTGAAATTTACCTTCTCTTTCCGCCCGGTCGAGGACACAGCCCGTCAGCATGACGCTCGGGGTCCGAAAGGCAGGGCGGGGAAAATGGTATCCGAAGCGCCACCCTTCTGGTGGTCGAAAGCCGATTGGCGTGCCTGGGCGCTCTATCCGATTTCCTTCCTGTATGGGCGTGCGGCCGGCTATCGGATGGCCAACGCCAAGCGTGCCTCGGTTCCCGTGCCCGTTATCTGCGTCGGCAATTTCACCGTCGGCGGCGCCGGTAAGACGCCGACGGCGCTGACGATCGCCCGCGCGGCAAAGGCAAAGGGGCTGAAGCCTGGTTTTCTGAGCCGTGGCTATGGCGGTTCCCTCGATGTCACGACTGTTGTCGATCCGGTTCATCACCGCGCCCTGGCTGTCGGGGACGAACCTCTGCTTCTCGCTCGAGAGGCGCTCACCGTGATTTCCCGCCGCCGTGTCGAAGGGGCCCAGCGCCTCGTCAAGGAAGGCGTGGACCTGATCATCATGGATGACGGTTTTCAGACCGCTCGCCTGGCGATCGACTATGCGTTGCTGGTCATCGACGCCACGCGTGGCCTCGGCAATGGCCACATCGTTCCCGGTGGTCCTGTACGCGCGCCCATCCGTCAGCAGTTGCGCTACGCGACAGCCCTTTTGAAGGTTGGCGGGGGCGAAGCGGCCGACAATATCGTTCGGATCGCGGCGCGCGCCGCCAAACCCTATTTCACGGCTTCCCTGAAGGTGTGCGACAGCGCCGATCTTTCCGGCCGCAACGTGCTGGCCTTTGCCGGTATTGCCGATCCGTCGAAATTCTTCCGCACCGTCGAATCCGTCGGCGGGCATATCGCCGCTCGCCGCTCGTTCGGTGATCACGAGCATCTGACCGATGACGAGATCGACGACATTCTGACAACGGCAGAGAGCGACGGCCTTCAGATTGTCACGACGTCGAAGGATTTCGTCCGGCTCGCCGGCCATCATGGCAAAGCCGAGGAACTCGCGGCAAAATGCCGGGTGATTGAGGTGGAGATGGCCTTCGAGGATGCTCTGGCGCCAAGTCTCATCATCGATCGGGCCATCAATGCCTGCCGCGACCGGCGCTTGAAGGAAGGGCGGAAGGCCTAATCGGAAAATCTCGGGGTGCCGGTGTTCAGCGTCAGCGCTTCTGGTTCGGCAAAACGCCAGCGCGCTTGTCAGCCTCCAGCGAGGCTACGGCATCGGCGTAGGGCTCCTGGCGCGCGACGCTCCAATAGCGCAGCTCGTCGAGCGGGATCTGCTTGCCGGTAATTGCACATACGACGTAGGAGCCCGGCGACAGGATCTGAAAATCCGCATCGAGATAGCGTATCTGCGCTTCGCGGTTTCCATTTCCTTCGAACAAGTTCATGCGCTCCATTCCTTGCAGGCTGTCATACCCCTGCCATAACGCGCCGCAGCGGCCTTTTCCAGCTTTTTCAGCTACGGCCGAACAACCGTTCAATATCCGAGAGCTTGAGCTCGATATAGGTCGGTCGTCCGTGGTTGCACTGCCCTGAGCCGGGAGTAACTTCCATTTGACGGAGAAGGGCGTTCATTTCTTCGGGTCGCAGCCGTCGGCCCGAACGCACGGATCCGTGGCAGGCCATGGTCGCTGCAACATATTCCAGCTTGGCCGACAGACCGGAGGCGGTATCCCATTCGGCGATCTCGTCCGCCAGCTGACGGATAAGTCCCGTGGCGTCCACCTCTCCCAGCATGGCAGGTGTCTCACGCACGGCGATCGCGCCGGAGCCGAAGCGCTCGATGGCCAGCCCCAGCTCGCCAAGCTCGGTGGCAAACTGCATAAGCCGATCGCAATCCTCTTCCGGCAGATCGACGATTTCGGGGATGAGGAGCACCTGCGAGGCGAGCCGTTTCGAATGCAGCGCCTTGCGCATCGCCTCGAATACTAGGCGCTCATGCGCGGCGTGCTGATCGACGATTACGAGGCCATCATCCGTCTGCGCCACGATATAATTTTCGTGAATCTGCGCCCGGGCGGCACCCAGCGGATAGCGCTGTGGCGGCTCTTCCGGCGCAACCGGCATTCTTGGGGTAGGGGCGATGTCGCTGCGGGCCGTCGGCGTCGCAAGGCCGTCGAAGGAGGCCTGCGGCCGTTCGCCGAAGCTGCCGTTTGCAGCCTGGTGGAATGGACGCGATGGCGAGGTCGCCGCCGACCAAGGCTGTTGGGGCCGTTGGGCGCCAGGCTGGAAACCGGGCCGGAAGGAGCGCAGCATGCCGTCTGCACCCGTTGTGGCTGCCCGGCTGCCGTCACGCGCCAGCGCCTCGCGCACGGCGCCGACGATCAGGCCGCGCACCAGTTGCGGGTCGCGAAAGCGCACATCCGATTTGGCCGGGTGCACGTTGACGTCGACAAGGGCCGGATCGAGCCTGATCGACAGTACTGCGACCGGATAACGCCCGGCTGGGATGGTCTCGGCATAGGCGCCGCGGATCGCCGACAGGATCAGCTTGTCCTGCACCGGCCGTCCGTTGACGAAGGCATATTGGTGGGCCGAGTTTCCGCGATTGAAGGTCGGCACGCCGGTAAAGCCTGTCAGCGATATGCCCTCCCGCTCCGCATCGATCTCGATCGCATTGTCGCGAAAATCCTTGCCAAGGATCTGCGCCATCCGCGCCAGATGATCGTCACCCGTCGCCGGCAACTCCAGCGTCGTTCGATCAGTCCCCGAGAGCACGAAGCGCACCCCGGGGAAGGCAATCGCCATGCGCTTGACGACCTCGGTGATCGCCGCAGCCTCGGCCTTTTCCGTCTTGAGGAATTTCAGGCGGGCCGGCGTCGCGAAGAAGAGATCGCGAACTTCGACGATCGTGCCCGGATTGCCGGGTGAGGGGCGAAGATGTGTAATTCTCCCGCCCTCGACGGCGATTTCGTTGCCGCCTGCGCTGTCCCGGCGGCGGCTCGAAATGCTGAGCCTGGCTACCGAGCCAATCGATGGCAGCGCTTCGCCGCGAAAACCCAGCGTGCGGATATCGTCCAGCGTATCTGAGATCTTCGAGGTGCAGTGGCGTCGTACGGCAAGCTCCAGATCCGCAACATCCATGCCAGACCCGTTGTCCGAAACCCGCAGCAGGCTCTTGCCGCCGCCCGACGTCGCAACCTCAATGCGCGTCGCGCCTGCGTCGAGGGCGTTTTCGATCAACTCCTTAGCGGCGCTCGCGGGCCGCTCGATGACTTCACCGGCGGCGATTTGATTGATGAGGGTCTCTGAAAGCTGTCTGATGGCCATGCGCCTATTCTCTTGGATTCGCGGGTCCGAGGGAAGGGCGAAAGCGCCACCGCCTTTCCGTTCTGCACGCCCTAATTCCGGCTGCTTAATATTAAGCGCGCCTTAAGACAAAGGTGCCATTTTGCAACTTATTCCGAGGACTGGGTTTAAATCGGACAGATGTGGGACGCGTAGGAATGAGTGCCGGCTTCGAACAAGCGGACACATCATCTGTAAGCAGCGAAATGCCGGCTGAATCAAGCCTGCAGACGGTGCTGTTTGACGCGGTATGCGAGAGCTTGGGCGCCGCATTCATCGTCTATGACAAGACCGACCACATGGTCTTTGCGAGCCGCCAGGTTCTCGATTTCTTTCCGATATCGGCGGCGATGCTGAAGCCGGGGAGGCGGTTGCGGGACTTCCTGGGCGCCATCTACGACACCGGCATCCGCACGCAGTCGGCCAGCAACCAAGGTGCGATGAGCCGTGAGGATTGGCTGTCCCAGAAGATCGCCTCGCACTGGCGCGAGCGCTTCGAGGCCGTCGAGCGGCATGGTGCGGATCGGTGGATCAGGTTTGGCAAGCGGCGCCTTGCGAGCGGCTACGGCGTCTGCGTCATCCAGGACATTTCCGAGAACAAGAAGCGCGAGGAACAGTGGCGCTCCGATCTCGAGCGTGTGCAGCTCACGGAGGATATCCTCGACAACCTGCCGTTCCCGCTCTTCGTCAAGGACCGCAATCTGAATTACGTCGCCGTCAACATCGCCTTCTGCGACAAGTATCAGACGACGGTCGATGAAGTGCTTGGCCGCAAGAGCAGCGACCTGTTCTCCGAGGATGTCGCCCAGCGTTTCGAGGAAAGCGACCGTCATGTTCTGGAGACGGGCGAAATGTCGATTTCCCGTCAGCGGCAGGTCTCCCGCGACGGCGTCGAACGCGACATCGTCACGCGCAAGCACCGGATCGGCAAGCCGGGGCGCTATTTTCTTGTCTCGACCATGCAGGATCTGCCGCGCGACGGCGACGATCTAGAAGAGTTCCGGTTCGCATCGACGGTCACGACGTCAAGCAAGAATTCCTATCGGCGCGCCTATGTTCCGATGAGCGGAAACGGCGAACGGCGCGAGCCGGCGGCAATGGAGGCGATCGTCCCGGAGAACTTCTCCGGTCGCAAGATCCTCGTCGTGACATCGGATGTCGTGGCAGAAGGCGCGGCCCTGCGGACCCTCGCCAAATACGGTTTCGAGGCCTGCTCGGTTCGCGGCGAGGACGAGGAGGAACAGTTCCTGGAAATCGCGAGCTCGTCCGGCATCGTGCTCGACCTGCTCGTGATCGACAACCAGCTCGGCATGCGCTGCCTCGAGCTCGCCGAGCAATACGGCATCCCGGCACTGGCGATGGACGGCTTCCAGCTCGCCAATGAGCTCACCTTCCAGATCGCCCGTCATTTCAACCGCAGCAACCGCGGCCAGATGGCCGAAGGCATTGACACCGACTGGGAAATCACTGCCGTGGAGGAGGCGAACACGCTCGACGTGCTCGTTGCCGAAGATAACGACATCAACCAGATCGTTTTCTCGCAGATTCTCGAAGGCCTCGGCTACCGTTACATGATCGCCCCAAGCGGCGATGAAGCCATTCGCCTCTGGACAGAGCACCAGCCGAAAATCATCCTGATGGATATCTCTCTGCCGGGCTTCAACGGTTTCGAAGCGGCGCGGCTGATTCGCCAGACAGAGGAAGGCGGCAGTGCAAGAACGCCGATCATCGGTGTTCTGACGCAAGCCTTCGAGCGCGATCGAGCTGAGTGCGCAAAGGCTGGAATGGACGACGTAATTATGAAGCCGGTAAGCCCAGATATTCTTCAAGGGATCTTTCAACAGTACCTTGCCCAGGACATCAGACAGGCCAGCATGTGACGAACAAAGCTCGTCAACTCCCTAAATCTTGGGACAAAACACGGTTCCAACGTGACCGATCCACTATCGAATTCTTAAGACTTGCCCGCCATCCTTCCTGCCGTTGGTGCAGTCTGGGTCTGAATGATGATGTCGGCTGAAATGCCTCTGGTGCCCGTAAGTCAGAATGAACTTCAGACAATGGCCTATACCGACCCACTGACCGGGCTCGGCAACCGCTACCGCATGCGCGACCGGATTGCCCAGATCTCAGCCGAACGCGCGAGCGATCCAGCACCATTTACGATCGGCATCGCCAATCTCGATTCCTTCAAGCCGATCAACGATCTTTTCGGCTCATCGGCGGGAGACGAAATTCTCTGCCAGGTCGCCCATCGATTGAAGGCCTGCATTCCCGACGGTGCCCTCGTGACGCGTCATGACGGCGATGAATTTGCCTTTGTCCTGCCGCTGGTGTTCGAGCGGGCCAGCGCCGAGAAGTTCGGCCAGATGATACGCGAAGTCCTGTCGGCGCCGTACGATCTCGGCGACCGCAATGTGCGGCTGTCGGCATCCTTCGGCTTTTCGATCTATCCCTTCGCGGGCGAGGAATTCGACGAACTGCTGAAAAGCGCCGAAACCGCGCTCTACCGTTCAAAACGCCGCGGCCGTGGCCAGATCACCGTCTATTCCCGCGAGATCGCCCAGGAAATGAAGCGCGCGACGCAATTGGAACAGGCGCTGCGCAATGCCATCATCTCCGATGTGATCGACGTGCATTTCCAGCCGATCGTCGCACTTTCCAATAACCAGGTCGTGGGCTTTGAAGCTCTGGCGCGATGGAACGATCCTGATCTTGGCTTTGTGTCACCGGGCGTTTTCGTCCCGCTGGCGGAGGAGCGCGGCTTCATTGATGCGCTGTCCGAGGCGCTCCTGCGCAAGGCGGCCGAGGCTGCCCTTTCCTGGCCGCGCGAACTTTTCCTCTCCTTCAATCTCTCCTCGGCGCAGTTGATGGATCCGGGGACGAGCAGCAGCATCCTGTCGATCCTCGGTCGTGTCGGCTTCGATCCGCACCGGCTCGAACTCGAAATCACCGAGACTGCGGTGATGGGCTCGGCCGACACGGCAAACCGGATCATTGCGGATCTCCGTCAGGCCGGCGTGCGCATTTCGCTGGATGACTTCGGGACGGGTCAATCGAGCCTCGGCCGCCTCCGCGACTTTATGTTCGACAAGATCAAGATCGATCGCGCCTTCGTGTCGCGCATCAATTCCGATCGCGCCTCGGAGCACATCATCAAGGCGATCCTAACCATGTGCGAGGGGCTCGACCTGGAAGTGGTCGCCGAAGGGATCGAGGACTATCTGGAAGCCGTCAAGCTGCGTTCGCTCGGCTGCGGTATGGGGCAGGGCTACCATTTCGGCAAGCCCGCTGACAGCATTGCCACGCTCCGGTTCTTGCACGAGAACTACTACGACACGTCTGATCGCGTCAGCGCCTGAAACTCCGATGGCGCCCTTTCGGACGCCACCGGTTACGCGGTACTCACTGCGCAGCATCTTACTTGTTCGTCGTTGAACCCGTGGCCGTGGTATCCGTTGTACCGCCAGGCGCAGGGGCCTTCTCGGCTGCAATCATCTGAAGCGTCTTGAACTGCGGAGCCGCCTTCAGCGTTTCTGCGGTCTCGGACGTGGTCAGCTTCACTGTGCCGTCCTGCGTGTTCTGAGCGACGGTGATCTTATCCATCGGAACGGCAACATCCTTTTCGCCGATTCCAAGGAAGCCGCCGACGCCGATGATCGCTGCGACCAGGCCGCCGTCCTCCTTCATGATCAGGTCGTTGACCTCACCGATGCTCTCGTTCTGGCCGGTGTAGACCGACTGGCCAATATAGGTGTTGGCACTGATCTGATCGGCGGCCTGCTCCGTTAGATATCCACCACTCGCCTGCGCGGTGTCAGCCGTTGCGGCCGGCGCCGGAGCCTGAGCGGCGTTGTCCATCGGTGCTGTGGCGTCCGGGACCTTCGGCGGAGCTGCCGGGTCGGCCGGTGCGGCCTGTGTTGCCGGAGCGCCTGGTGTTGCCGGCTGAGTCTGTGAGAATGCCGCCGGTGCAAAAGCCGTGGCAAACAGCGCGCTAGCGGCAACGGTCTTCAGGAGTTTGCTTGTCATTTTGAACCTACCTTTGCGTTCCTGAGGGATCTTTAGCCCGCTCCCGCCATGCTCGGCGTTTGCGGCCGGTTCCCTATTGAAATGAACGGGATTTCAATTGGTTCCCGAAAAAAATCGCGCAAAAATTGCTAATTCCACGGAACTTTTAGCTCATACGATGTATGGCCACGCGGGGTTCGGTCGACAAAAAAGGGCGCCAAATGGCGCCCCGTGAAGCCTGATTATGGTTCTTCACATCACGTAAACCGGGTCGAAAACGCCCTTCACCGTAACATCCAGTTCGAGCAGGGAACCCGCCTGCGGTTGCATCGAGCGGGCATGCTCATCGAGCCCCTCCCACGCCGTGGTGACGGCAAGGCGGTCACCGTTTGTCCCGATGAAGGCAGGGCATGACGGCTGTGCCGCCGGCACCTTGTAGCGTGCAATGCGCAGTCCATCAGGGCTGTAGCGATCGACGGTACCGGCACCCCAACGGGCATTCCAGATGTATCCGTCGGCATCCACCACCGAGCCGTCGATGCCACCCGGCTCATCCATCGTGTCCACAAGCACGATCGGCTCGCCTGTCGGGAGACCGGTCTGCGGATCAACCATCACACGCATCAGCCGGCTGATGCGTGTATCGGTGAAGTAGCCCATCGTTCCATCCGGCGAGAAGCAGATCGAATTCGGGATGCTGATGCCATCGAATATCTTGGTTACGCGACCGCCGGCGACGTGGTAGATGGCGCCTGCGCGGCTTTCCGCCCGCTTGCTCATCGTGCCGATCCAGAGCGAGCCGGAGGGGTGGGTGCGGCCGTCGTTCGAGCGGTTTTCCGGTTTGTCGCTTTCAAGAGCTGCATAGAAGGTCAGATTGCCGCTCTTGATATCGCGAATGAAAAGGCCTCGTTCGGTCGCAAGCAGCTGCCGCTCAGGATCGACCCGGGCGAGCACGCTCGCCATCATCGGCAGCGCATGCACCTTCTTCTCTTCCGTCGAAAGGTTCAGCTCGTGCAACTCCTTGCCGAGAATATTGAACCACCAGACCGTGTTGGTGTCCGGATCGTAGGTCGGCCCCTCACCAAGCAAAGAGTTGGTGCTGCAGAGTGTCCTGCCCGCGAACTCATGAATTTCCGTCATATGCCTTAAGCTCCTACGGCTGCGTCATAGGCGTAAATGGTCGCCTTGGCACGCTCGGCAACCTCTGCGGCGGTCATTCCCGGCTTGTAGAGGCTGGTGCCGAGGCCGAAGGCATTTATGCCAGCCTTGGTGTAATCGGAGAAATTCTTGTCCGAAACACCACCAACGGCCGCAATCACGAGCTCCGGCGGCAGAATTGCGCGGATAGCGGTGATGCCCGACGGTCCGAGAACGCTGGCGGGGAAAAACTTCAACCCCGTTGCGCCGGCGCGGGCAGCCGCCAATGCCTCCGTCGGCGTGAAGACGCCCGGCATCGTCACCATACCGTAGTTGCGGGCGAGAATAATGACCTCGGGCTCGACGTTCGGCGTGACCAGCAGTTTGCCGCCTGCCGAATGGAGGCTGTCGACGGCCTCGGTCGTCAGCACGGTCCCGGCCCCGATGAGGCAATCGGCCGGCGCCATCTTTGCGGCAATCTCGATCGACTTGAACGGCTCGGGCGAGTTCAGCGGGATTTCGATGGCGGTCAGACCGTTTTCGATCAGTGCGCCGACCACGCCTTCGGTTTCCTCAGGCTTGATGCCACGTAGAATGGCAATCAGTGGACGCTTCATCGTAGGAAAGGGGATGCGGTTCATCGCTTTGGTACTTTCTCAGTTCGGCCAAATAGTTTTGGCGGCGGCAGCAAGGCCGCCACGGACGGCCGTGTCAGCATCAATGGTGTTGTAGGATAAAGATAATGCCTTGAAGGCCGCTTCATAAAGGCCCTGCAGCCGGCCGGCGGCGACGAGAGTGACGTCGACGCCCGTCCCCGCATCTGACATCGCGCCCGCGATTTCCAGGCCGATCAGGGTCCCGGATATCTTCGCCTGCGCGGCCGCAGCGGTCAGACCATGCAGCAACTGGCCCGAGCGCGCGGTAAAGAAGAGGTTGGTCGCCATCGCGGGTCGGTCATAGGCCGTTTTTACGGCGCTCTCGAAGGCTGCCTCGTCCGCCGGGCTCTGATCGGCACCGGCGATTGCATGCGACAGGATCGTGTGCTTGGAGATCGCGTCGAAAAGTTCGCCGGTCATGAAGCTGGAGAAACCGGTGACACGACCATTCTTGACATGCACCCATTTCGAATGCGTTCCGGGCATGCAGACCGCCTGCGACCCAGTGCTTTGCGGGCCAAGCGCACCGAGGAGCTGTGTTTCCTCGCCGCGCATGACATCTGGCCGCGCCGGATCCCTCTGTGCAAGTCCGGGCAGGATGCGGACGTCCCGGCTCTGGTCGGGGACGGATACGGCGCCGGTCAGGATCGAGGATAGCGATGCCGGGACATCGACATAGCCCGCTTCGACCCATCCCTGTTTCGCACCTGCCATGCCGCAGATGATGACCGGAAGATTTTCCGGCGCATTTACCTTGCCCAAGTGCGAGGCGAGAACCTCGGCAAATCCGGTCTTCGCTGCCGTCGTCATACCTTCATTGCCACGGCTTTCGGCCAGGACGCTGTCATCCTTGCCGATCAGCCAGAGCCGAAAACTGCTCGTTCCCCAATCCACCGCGACATAAGCGGGATCCGCCATCAGAAAATGCCTCCATCGACAATAAGAGATTGTGCGCTCATCGCTGCCGCGCAGCTAGACGCCAGAAACAGGCACGGACCGACGATCGCATCGGCGTGCAGAACCTTCTTGATGCATTGGCGCTGCACCGTTTGCGCAATGCCGTCCTCGGTCAGCCAAAGCTTCATCTGGCGATCCGTGACGATCATGCCGGGCAGAATGCAATTGACGCGGATGTTATCCGGTCCGAGCTTGCCGGCCAGGCTTTTCGTCAGCCCGATCACGCCGGCCTTCGCGGTCGTGTAGGCCGGGAATTCGGGCATGTTGAGGAGAAAGGCGATCGACGACATGTTGATCACCGCGCCGCCGCCAGCGGCACGCATCGAGGGCGCGACGGCTTGCGTGGTGAAGAAGACGTGCCGCAGGTTGGTCGCCTGGTTGTTGTCCCAATATTCCTCGGTCACCGTTTCGAAATCGTGCCGGTCGTCGCGGGCGGCATTGTTGACGAGCACGCTGATCGGACCGGAGTGAGCGACAACCTCGTCGACTGTTCTGCGGATGGCGGCGACATCGCGAAGGTCGGCCTTATGAAAGCGAACGGGATGCAAGGTGTCGCGCGACAGCCTCGCGACGAGGTCATGGCTTTCCGTTTCCGCGATGTCGATGAAGGAAACCTTGGCGCCTTGTCGGGCGAAGCCTTCGACAATCGCTGCCCCGATGCCTGATCCGCCTCCCGTGATCAGGACCGTGCGGTCCCTGAATTCCGGAAACTGCGCAACAATACCCGTCACTATTTCCTCCCGGCTTTCGGTTGTTCTATTATTTAGAACTTAATTTGACTATGTGGAATTATCCGACTACCCTGGCATTTCTGTCAAGGCGTTTGGGGCAACAATGAGTGCGGCAAAAGGGAGTGCGCCCGAGAGGCGCGACACGGGCACCCTCGGCAAGCTGATGGTCCTTCTCGACCTGGTGACCCACGCCGACGGTCCCATGCGCTTCACGGATATACTGGCAGTTGCCGATCAGCCGCGTGGTACGGTCCACCGCCAACTCAGCCATCTCGTGGAGGAGGGCCTGCTCGAGATCGATGCGGAGGGCAGATACTCGCCGGGCTTACGGCTTTTGGACTTCGCGTCTCGCAGTTGGGCGCGCAACGAGTTTCGTCTGGTTGCGGAGCCACATCTTAAGGCTCTCCAGAATTTGACTGGTGAAACGGTCCATCTCGGCGTGCTGCGCGGCACCTCGATCATCTACCTCGACAAGTTCGAAGGGCAGCAGCCCGTCAGAATGTATTCGCAGATTGGTAACGCCTCACCGGTCTATTGCACCGGCGTCGGCAAGGCGGCCCTTTCCATCCTGCCCAGAGAGCGGGTCAGGGCCTTGGTGGCGGACCTCTCCTTCCATCGGTTCACGGCAAACACCCATACGGCCGAGTCGCTTCTTGCTGAGATCGAGCAGATACGGGAGCAGGGCCATGCCTTCGACCGTGAGGAGCACGAGGTCGGGATTCGCTGTATTGCTGCGCCGATCTGGTCAGAAACTCAGTCGCTTGTTGGCGGCGTTTCCGTGACTGGTCCGGCTTACAGGCTCACTATGGAAAGGCTTTCGGAATGGGCGGCTCCGATCCAGCAGTCGGCTGAACGGATCATGGAGGCGATGCGCATCGGGCTTGGTCCGCGTCGCTGAACTGCTGACGGCCGGCTTGGCCTAAAGCACAATATTGAGATTTTCTGACGAATCGTCACAATTGATGCTCGTCAATCCCCCGTCTTGGGGTGTATGTGCTGGTAGATCGTCACCGGCGATACAAACTAGGGACGGCGCGGAGGCGTCGCCGCCCATCAGGCTTCCATCTTTTTTTGAGTTGAACAAGTAAATGACTTCATCGCAGCCAGGATCTTCCGTGGACGTACACGTTAGCGAGATCGCCGGACTGAAAACGCAGTTCGATATTTTCCGCTTCATGAAGAAGGTAACGGAAGCCTATCGGGCGCGGGCCTTTATGGTTTTCAATCTTCCTTCCGTGACAGCACGGGACCTGCAGAGCAGCACGGTCATCTCGAGCTGGCCGGTGGAACTTCTGGCTGCCTACGACCACGAGGGGCTTGTGGCCAATAGCCCGGTCATGAAGAGGCTTCGGACTTCGACAACGCCCTTCTTCAATGACGTGTCGCAAGCGAAACTGGATCGCCCCGACGGGAAGGCGGGCATCGTCAAGGCACTTTTCGAACGCTTTCGCATGATGCGTTGCGCCTATTTTCCAACCCACGAGCCCTCAGGCGGTCGTGGCGCCATTTCATTCTCAGGCGATCGCGAGGCATTCACCGCAGAAGAAATGCGCGAACTCCACTATATCTCCATCCACGTCTTCGACCGGTTGGCGGAGATCCGCAACCATGACAACTGCGTCACCGATACCTTGACCGATCGGGAGATCGATTGTCTGAACTGGACCGCGGCTGGCAAGACCAGTGTGGAGATTGCCGAAATCCTCACCCTGTCCGAGCATACGGTGAACCACTACCTGAACCGCGCGACAAAAAAGCTGGATACGGCAAACCGGACGCAGGCAGTCGCCAAGGCGCTGCGGATCGGTCTCATAAAGTAAGCGTTGCGCAAATTGTGGGCTTGCCAATCATTCGCGCCCAATTTCTCGCCAATTCCGACGACCCCGGCGCCATGCCGCGCCGGCATTGCTGGCGGTTTGCCAATTGGCATGTTTTCTGCTTGCTTACATTCAGCGGTCCAGAGGGGACCTGGCACGACGCCGGATCAACGGCGCGGCCTGCATACCGCCAGCCGATGCCACAGGCCCGACCTCGGGCGTAGGGCGTCGGCGGCGGTTGTTGCCTTTTGAACACGCCGCCGACGGCATCCCTCACGCTTGCTCTTCCCATGGGCATTTTGCGCTGGCCTTTTATGACGCTTGCTCTAGTTCGCAAGGCTTAGCTCGCTATCCTGGAAGGCTGTTGTGACCATCAGGGCGAAAGCCCGGCGGACTTGGTGGACATAGTGGCCTTCCGGTGAGCCTCGCCTCCTCAAATGCGGTCCCGATCGCCGATTTTGTTTGGCGAAGAGGCGGCGCTCCTCTATCTAGAATGCCAAACACAGGCAGTGAGGATGGAATGACGGGCGTCACCAAGGAACAGGTTCTCGAAACGCTGAAGACCGTACGCGGCCCCGATCTCGAGCATGATATCGTCGAGCTCGGTATGGTGTCTGATGTCTTCATTTCCGACGGCAAAGTCTATTTTTCCATCACCGTTCCGGCCGATCAGGCTAAGGAGCTCGAGCCGCTTCGTCTGGCTGCCGAACGGGTCATCAAGGAAATGCCGGGCGTCAAGGGAGCGCTGGTTGCGCTGACGGCAGACAAGAAGGCCGGTTCCGGCTCGGCGCCGGTCTCGCGCCCGCAGCCGCAGGCCGGGCATGACCATCATGGCCCTGCGCACGCCCCGCAACAGCAGCCGCGCGCCGGCAAGCTCGGCGTTCCCGGTATCGGCGCGATCATCGCCGTCGCCTCCGGCAAGGGGGGCGTTGGAAAGTCCACGACGGCCGTCAATCTTGCGCTCGGCCTCCAGGCAAATGGCTTGCGTGTCGGCATTCTCGACGCCGATATCTACGGCCCCTCGATGCCGCGGCTGCTGAAGATTTCCGGCCGCCCCACCCAAATCGATGGGCGCATCATCAACCCGATGGAGAATTACGGGCTCAAGGTCATGTCGATGGGCTTCCTCGTCGATGAGGAGACCGCCATGATCTGGCGTGGCCCCATGGTGCAATCGGCATTGATGCAAATGCTGCGTGAGGTGGCCTGGGGCGAACTGGACGTGCTTGTCGTTGATATGCCGCCCGGCACCGGCGATGCGCAGTTGACGATGGCGCAGCAGGTGCCGCTGGCGGGCGCCGTCATCGTTTCGACGCCGCAGGATCTCGCCCTCGTCGATGCCCGCAAGGGCTTGAACATGTTCAAGAAGGTCGAGGTCCCCGTGCTCGGCATCGTCGAGAACATGAGCTATTTCATCGCGCCCGATACCGGTACCCGCTACGATATCTTTGGTCATGGCGGGGCTCGCAAGGAAGCCGAGCGCATCGGCGTTCCTTTCCTCGGTGAAGTACCGCTGACGATGAACATTCGTGAGACGTCCGACGCCGGCACGCCGCTTGTCGCGACGGAGCCGAACGGCATTGTTGCCGGCATCTATCGCGACATCGCGACCAAGGTCTGGCAGCAGCTCGGCGGGCAGCCGCAGCGGGCCGCACCGGAGATTGTTTTCGAGTGAAGTGCTTCGCTGCCGCTAGACTCCCAATTGCGGAGGAAATGTGGTGAAACGGCGCAGTAAGCGTAAGATGTCTTGATTCTTTCGCAGCTTTCCGTCATATGGCGCGCCGTCGCCATGAGGCGGTTTTTTTGCGAATGCTCGATGATGGCCACCCCGCCGGGGCGGTTAGCTGCATGGTCGGAGTTATCTTGGTCGAAGGATTGGTGACTGCGATGCGGTTGAGCACGTTGCATATCCTGGCGGTTGCCGGATGTGCCAGGAGTCGTATGAACTTTCTTCAATCGCTTTCATTAAGATCGGGAACTTGCATCCCGCGCGCTCTCGCAGGCGGCGCGCCGTGGAAGGGCTTTCGATGAAAACAGCGATGCGCGCAACAAGCCCGGATTGCCGGAGGCCCAACCGGTGATCACAGCCTACTGTTCCAATTGCGAGTCGGTTGACGTTGGCGACCTGTCGCGAGGTACGTTACGCGACGATGTGATGTGGATCGACCTGATCGAGCCTTCGCGCGAAGAGGAGCTTTTCGTTGAGAAAGCTCTCGGCATCGAGGTTCCGACGCGAGACGATCTCAAGGACATCGAGCCGTCAGCCCGTCTCTACGTCGAAAACGATGCCGTCTTCATGACCGCTTCCCTCGTCTGGAAAGCCGAGACAGATGCACCGACGCTGACCGACGTGGCATTCATCCTCGCCGGCAAGCGGTTGGTCACGATCCGCTACGCGCAGCCCAAATCCTTTGCTCTCTTCATTGCCGCGCTCCACCGCGTGCCGCAGCAATGGCGCAGCGGTGCCGCATTGCTGGCAAAGCTTTTCGAAACGATCATCGATCGCACTGCCGAGATACTGGAGCAGTCCGTTGCCCGCATCGACATCCTGTCGACGCATGTCTTCGGCGATCGCGCCAGGAAGGTGCGCAAGCCGTCGAACTATCTGGAAGAGAAGCTCCGGGACATTGCGGGCCATCATCGCATCGTGAGCAAGGTCAGGGACAGCCTCGCCTCGTTGTCCCGCCTCATGACCTTTTTCTTCACCATCCCGGCAGTTCAGCAGGATCGCGACACCAAGGAACTGTGCAAAACGGTCTCGCGCGACATCCAGTCGCTCAACGAGCATGCCTCCTTCATCGCCGGCAACATCACGTTCCTGCTCGACGCCTCGCTCGGCCTGATCAACATCGAGCAGAACTCGATCATCAAGATATTTTCGATCGCGTCCGTGGTGTTCTTGCCGCCGACGCTAGTCGCCTCCATCTACGGTATGAATTTCGAGTTTATGCCGGAACTGCACTATGCCCACGGATATCCGTTTTCGATTGGGCTAATGGTGCTGTCCGCCGTTATTCCCTTCTTCTTTTTCCGATGGAAAGGCTGGCTCTGAAGAGCCTGTTTTCATTTCATGCACGAAGGTAGCCATACACACGAACGACACATGAAGCCGCGCAAGCTGGCCTACCTTGCGCTCGGCTCCATTGGCGTCGTCTACGGCGATATCGGTACCAGCCCGCTGTACGCGTTCCGCGAAGCCCTTAAGCCCGTCATGGTCGACGGCCTCACCCGCTTCGAGGTGATCAGCCTCATCTCGCTGATGATCTGGACCCTGACCATTATCGTCACCATCAAGTACGTGCTCTTCCTGCTGCGCGCGGACAACGAAGGCGAAGGCGGCACGCTTTCCCTGCTGGCGTTGCTGATGAAGACGGCAAATGGACATACCGCGCTACTGATGTTGCTTGGCCTGGTCGGCGCGGCGCTGTTCCTCGGCGACGCGATGATCACGCCGGCTCTCTCAGTGCTATCGGCTGTCGAAGGTCTGAAGCTCGTGGCTCCAACTCTGACGAGTTACATCGTACCGATCTCGGTCTTCATCCTGGCTCTGCTATTTGTCGTCCAGTCTCGAGGGACCGGGGCCGTCGCCCGCTTTTTCGGGCCGATCATGGCGCTCTGGTTCATCGTGATGGCGGCCGCCGGCATTTCTCACATCTCGGATGATTTTGGCATCCTTGCCGCTTTCAACCCTTACTATGCCGTTAGCTTCCTGCTGCATGAGGGGTTCTACGGCGTGGTCGTGCTTGGCGCGGTCTTCCTAAGCGTGACCGGTGCCGAAGCGCTTTATGCCGATCTCGGGCACTTTGGTCGCCGGCCGATCCAGTGGGCATGGTTTGTACTGGTTTTCCCGGCATTGACACTGAACTATCTGGGGCAGGGCGCTCTAGTGCTCGGCAATCCCGCGGCCGTGTCCGATCCGTTCTTCCTGGCCTTTCCGCAATGGGCGCTGCTGCCGGCCGTCATTCTCGCGACCGCGGCCACCATCATTGCCAGCCAGGCGGTCATCACCGGTGCCTTCTCGCTCGTCCGCCAGGGCATCAACCTCGGCTTCCTGCCACGCATGGAAATCCTCTTCACCTCGGAGACGAATACCGGGCAGATCTTCTTGCCCTCCGTTAATGCGTTGCTGTTCGTCGGCGTCATCTTCCTCGTCATCAGCTTCAAGACGTCGGACGCGCTGGCCATTGCCTACGGCATCTCGGTTACGGGCGCGATGGTCGTCACTTCGATCATGGCCTTCGAGTTCGTGCGCGCGCGATGGAACTGGTCGATTCCGGTCGCCACGTTGGCGCTTGCCCCGCTGCTCTGCCTGGAAATGATCTTCTTGGGTGCAAACCTGCTGAAGATCCACGACGGCGGTTACATTCCGATCCTGATGGCGACCGCCTTTACGATCCTCATGTGGACCTGGCGTCGCGGCACGGCCCTCCTGATGGAGAAGACGCGCCACACCGATATCCCGCTCGCCTCTTTTGTCAGCTCGATCGAGCGCAAGAGCGATCATTCGCCCGCCCAGGTACCCGGTACCGCGATCTTCCTGACGAGCGATCCGGAATCGGCGCCCGCGGCCTTGCTGCACAATCTGAAGCACAATCACGTTCTGCACGACAAGAACGTGATCCTCACGATCCGCACCATCAACAAGCCGCGCGTTGCGAGCGCCGATCGCTACAAGGTAGAGCAGATCTCGGAGCGGTTTTCGCGCGTCGAGCTCATGTTCGGCTTCATGGAGTCGCAGAACGTCTCGCAGGCCTTGGCGACGTTGCGCAAGACCGGCCTGAAGTTCGACATCATGTCGACCTCATTCTACCTCGGCCGCCGCAAGCTCGTTCCCGATGCGAAGTCCGGCATGCCTTATTGGCAGGACCGTCTTTATATCGCGCTTGCCAATGCCGCGGCCAATCCGTCGGACTATTTCCGCCTGCCGGCAAACCGCGTGGTGGAACTCGGCTCGCACGTCATTATCTAGAAGAGCAAATGCGCTTCTAAAAAGCCCGGTCAGAAATGACCGGACCGCCGAAGCGGGGCTTATACATTGCGAGGCCGGTGCATCGGTTATGATGCACCGGCCTCGTTTGCCATTGAGGTGATTGCAACACCGCAGTGACGATGCGCAGAGCGGTTGGTCCTAGCGGGCCTGAACTTTCGTTCGTAAAAAAGCAGAACCCTTTGCGCATTTCGAGGCTTCGTCGAACCGTTGAGAGAGCTTCGCGCTCGCGTATAAGGGAGACATCGCCTCATGACCTATACTAGCCGCTTTATCGGCATCGACATATCGAAATCGTCCTTCGACATCTGCGTGCTTCCCGACATGCACTCGGCAAGCTTCTCCAATGATGCTGGTGGCATTGCTAGGTTCATCGCCTTTCTCGCGCAACTGGATGGCATCGAACGCCTGGTTGTGGAGCCGACTGGCGGCTATGAGCGATCCGTCGTGCATACCCTGCTGGCCGCTCGCTTGCCGGTCGCCAAGGTCAATGCCAGGCAGATCAGGCAGTTCGCGCGTGCCTGCGGCCAGCTCTCCAAGACCGACAGGATCGACGCGTTCGTCCTTGCCGACTATGCCAGACGCATGGAAACGAAGGATCTGGCACCTTCCTCGCCGGCTCAGGTGGTGCTGATCGATCTGGTGTCACGCTACAGGCAACTGTCGCATATGATCGTGCAGGAAAAGAACCGGCTGGAAAAACTCGGCGCTCGAGCCGATGCCACGGCAAGGGCGTGGATCGAGGAGACACTTTCGTTCCTTCTGCAGCAGCGCCAGTCGGTGGTCGATGCAATGGAAGCCTGTCTCCAATCGGATGAGGATCTTGCCGTCAAGGCGAAAGTCCTGATGTCGCTCAAGGGCATCGGACTGCGAACCGCATGCTTGCTGATCGCCGGACTTCCCGAACTCGGTCTGTTGAACAAAGGCCAGATCGCAAAGCTGGTCGGTGTTGCCCCTATCAATCGCGACAGTGGCCTGATGCGTGGCAAGAGGATGATTGCCGGCGGCCGCAAACCAGTGCGCGACGCCCTTTACATCGCCGCCTTGCCCGCCATCCGCTTCGATCCAGCCATGAAGGCCGTCTTCGAACGACTGAAAGCGAAAGGAAAGCCCGGAAAGGTCGCTCTCGTCGCGGTCATGCGAAGGATGATCATAATCCTCAATGCCAAAATGAGAGACTATCGAGCAACGGTGATTGACGCCTAACACCGTTGCTTTTTTATTACTGTCACCGCATCAATACTGACCGCGGCGGCAATTTTGGAATCGACAAGGCCAATGGCGTGATGTACGAATGATTAAACGATTAATCTACAGAAAACCATGCCTCCCACGCGACCTGGACCGAATCTGAGCAGGATTGCAACGTCGCTTGGCGTCTCCGTCGCGACAGTCTCCAATGCGCTCTCGGGCAAGGGTCGTGTTTCCGAACAACTGGCTGAGAAAATCAAGGAACATGCGGCCGAACTCGGCTATGTCCCTAGCCAGGCAGGGCGTGCATTGCGTACCGGCCGCAGCGGCGTCCTTGGCCTGGTTCTACCTGATATCGCCAACCCGCTTTTCCCCAAGCTTGCGCAGGCCATCGAATTCGCGGCCAGCGCGGCGGGCTACGGCGTGCTGATCGCCGACTCCCGAGGCGACGTTGCAACGCAGACCGAGGCAATCAACCGGCTGATCGAGCGTGGCGTCGAGGGCATGGTGATAATACCGCGCCGGGCCACTCGAATTTCCGCCGCGGCCTGTCCCGTCGCGGTCATTGATACAGCGTCCACGCCGGGCAACACCGTTGCCGCCGATCACATGCAAGGCGGCTGGGCGATCGCCAATCATCTAGCCGAGCTTGGGCATCGGCGTGTCCTTATCATCGGCAACAATCCCGTCTCAAACGTCCAGAACGATCGCGTGGGAGGAATCCGTTCAGGTCTCCGTCCCGGGATGAGTTCGGCAACCCTCTGGATCGAGACGCTGGAACGGCAAAACGGCGGCGGCTGCAGCCTCGGCCTCGCTGAGAAAGTGCGTGAGGGCTACACGGCATTCGCCGCACTGTCAGACCTGCAGGCGCTGCGAGCCCTCACAGAGTTGCAGCGTGACGGCATCGATGTGCCCAGCATGGCGAGCGTTACCGGTTTCGACGATCTCATCTGGTCGCCGGTCATCACGCCATCCCTGACGACGGTGGCGATGGACATGCACACGATCGCGGAGATCGCGATTTCATCGCTACTGCAGACCATACAGACGCGAGGCAGCCGCGAGGGCGTACTTGTCACGTCCGAGGCCGACCGAGTTCCAATGCAACTGATCGTTCGCCAGTCCTCCGGGCCGGCGGACCCAACACGAATATCCTGACAGACGGAGAACAGCTGACATGAAGAATGCCCTCATCGCTTCGGCCGCGCTATTGGCGCTGTCGCCCCTCGCCGCAAAGGCAGAGGAGAAGACGCTGACGATTTCCGTCTATGCCTTCGCTCAGGATGACTTCAAGACCATCGTCTACGACCCCTTCGAGGCGAAGTGCGGCTGCAAGCTCGTGGTCGAGACCGGCAACAGCGTCGAGCGACTTGCCAAGATGGAGGCCAACAAGGCGAGCCCCGTCATCGACATGGCTGTCGTCTCCATGGCCGATGCCCTTTCAGCCTCGCGCAAGGACCTGATCGACAAGATTGATACTTCGAAGCTCTCCAATTTCGGGAAGCTCTATGACCTCGCCAAGGATCCGAATGGCGACGGCATGAGCGTCGGCTATACCTTCTATGCCACGTCGATCGCCTACCGCTCCGACAAGATGAAGATCGAGTCCTGGGCAGACTTGCTGAAGCCTGAATATGTTGGCCATGTCGCCTTCCCGAACGTCACCACCAACCAGGGCCCTCCGGCGCTCTTCATGCTCGGCCAGGCGCTCGGCAGCGACCACCCGGACCTGAAGGCGCCGATCGAGGCGCTCGGCGAGAAGAAGGACGAGATCGTCACTTTCTATGAGAAGTCCTCGCAGCTCGTGCAGCTGATGCAGCAGGAGGAAATCTGGGCCGCCCCGATCGGCCGTTTTTCCTGGGCAGGCTTCACCAAGCTCGACGTTCCCGTCGCATGGGCAACGCCCAAGGAAGGCCAGACTGGCGGCATGAACGTGATGGTCGTCACCAAGGGCTCGCAGAACCGTGATCTCGCCCTGCAGTTCATGGACTTCTGGCTCTCCACCGAAATCCAGACGAAGCTTGCTGAAAAGCTCGTCGACAGCCCGGCGAACAAGGAGGTCAAGCTCTCCGAAGAAGCCGCCAACAACCTGACCTACGGCGAAGAAACCGCCAAGAGCCTGAAGCTCATCCCGTCAGCAGCCGCGCTCGACAACCGCGCCGCCTGGCTGAAGGAATGGAACGAGAAGGTCGGTCAGTAATTTCCAAGCTGGCTCCCAGGCTTGCGGGAGCCAGCCCTTCCATCCGTCGAAAGTCGCTTCATGTTTCAGAACCGCGCAGAAGCCCTGGCGCTTGCCCTGCCCGCAGCAGTCTTTGCCGCGCTGGTCTTCCTGCTGCCCGTTGTCGTCCTCCTCTCCGAAGGCTTCCGCATCGACGGCAGCTGGACGCTCAGCGCCTATACCGGCTTCTTTTCCGAGTCGCTGAACCGTACTGTCTTTTTGCGGACCTTCCGCTTAGGGCTTGAGGTGACAGCGGTTTCGGCTGTCATCGGCTATGCCGCCGCCTTCGCAATCGTCAACCTGCCGCCGAAGGGCAAGGGCCGGGTGATCGGCCTCGTCACCTTGCCGCTGATGATCTCGCCGGTTGCCCGCACCTATGCCTGGATCGTCATCCTCGGCCGCACCGGCATCGTCAATCAGGCCATCCAGGGCCTCGGCCTCAGCGACGGCCCGCTGCGCCTGCTCTTCACCGAAACCGCGGTCTTCATCGGTCTGCTGCAGCTCTTCCTGCCGCTGATGATTCTGTCGCTGATCAGCGCCCTCGAGAACATGCCGAAGGACGCCATTCCCGCCGCCCGCGTGCTCGGTGCCAACTGGTTCCAGGTGTTCTGGAAGGTGATCCTGCCGGTCACCCGCGAAGGCCTCGTCGTCGGCGGCACGCTCGTCTTCACTGGATCGCTTACCGCCTACATTACGCCTGCCGTGCTTGGCGGCTCGAAGGTGCTGATGCTGGAAACGCTGCTCTATCAGCAGGTGTCGGTGGCCAACAACTTCGTCTCGGCAAGCGTCATCGCCTTCATGCTGATCGTCATGAGCTTTGCCGCCAACATCCTGCTCAAGCGCCTTGCCACGGCGAGGAACAAGCGATGACCGCCCGTATTCTCTCTCCGCTGGTTCTCGGCCTTTTGCTGATCTTCCTGATCGGCCCGTTCCTGATCATCATCGCCGCATCGCTCTCGGCTGGCGACACACTCGCCTTCCCGCCGCAGGGTCTTTCCCTGAAATGGGTCGCCAAGGTCTTCACCATCGACAGCTTCCGCGAGAGCTTCGCCATGTCGATGTTCCTTGCCGTCTTCGGCACGCTGACAGCGCTCGTGCTCGGCATTCCCGCCGCCTACGCACTGTCGCGCTACAAGTTGCCCTTCGGCGAAACGGTGCGCACCATCGTCTCGCTGCCGATCATCGTACCCGGCATCATCGTCGGTCTGGCCCTGCTGCGCTATCTCGTCGTGCCCTTCGGCTTCAACATCACGCTGGCCCTGTTCATGGCGCACACGGCGCTCGTGCTGCCCTACGCCGTGCGCGTCGTGTCAGCCAGCCTCAACAACCTGCGCTCGGATATGGAAGAAGCTGCCGTCCTGCTCGGTTCCTCACGCGTTGGCGCCTTCTTCCGCGTCGTCATGCCAAATATCCGCGGCGGCATCCTGGCGGCCTTCATCCTTGGCTTCGTGACGAGCTTCAATCAGGTTCCGGTCTCGCTCTTCCTCTCCGGTCCGGGCGTCCGCACCCTGCCGATCGACATGCTGGGCTACATGGAGACCACGTACGATCCGTCGATCGCGGCTCTCTCCTCGCTGCTTGCCTTCCTTTCCATCGGCATCGTCTTCCTTGCCGAACGCTTCCTGGGATTCTCTCGTTATGTCTGACGCCTATCTCAAACTCGACAAGCTGACGCTTGCCTACGGCGATACGGTCGCGGTGAAGGATCTGGATCTTACGATCAGGAAAGGTGAACTCGTCGCCCTCCTCGGCCCCTCCGGCTGCGGCAAGACCACGACGATGCGCTCCATCGCCGGCCTGCTGAACCCGAGTTCCGGCCGCATCACCCTCGACGGGTCGGACATCACCCGCGTTTCCGCCAACAAGCGCAATGTCGGGCTCGTCTTCCAGTCCTACGCCCTCTTCCCGCATCTGACGGTCTACGAGAACGTCGCCTTCGGCTTGCGCCTGAAGGGCATCGGCGGCAAGGATCTCGATGGCAAGGTCAGCGCCGGCATCAAATCAGTCGGCCTTGCCAAGTTTGCCGATCGCAAACCCGCCGAACTCTCCGGCGGCCAGCAGCAGCGTGTGGCCCTTGCCCGTTCCATGGTCATGGAGCCGAAAGTTCTCTTGCTCGATGAGCCCCTTTCCAATCTCGACGCCCGCCTGCGCCTCGAAATGCGCGCCGAGCTGCAGCGCGTCCAGAAGGAAACCGGCGTCACGATGATCTTCGTCACCCACGATCAGATCGAGGCGCTCGCTCTCGCCGACCGGATCGTGGTGATGCTGAACGGCGGCATCGAGCAGGTCGGTACACCGGAGGAAATCTACAATAAGCCCGTCTCGGCCTTCGTCGCCGATTTCGTGGGCTTCGAAAACGTCTTTGCGCTGGAAAACGGCAAGCTCGCGACATCCACCACATCGGTCGAGCTTTCCGGTCCAGCGCCACAGGCCGCAAAGGGCCTGGCCTGGCGTCCGCGCATGGTGAACCTTGGTTCAGGTCCTTACCAGGGCACCGTGCGCGGCACCTCGTTTGCCGGCAACACCCGCGAATATCTGCTCGACACGCCGCTTGGCCCCATCAAGGCCGAGGTCGATGCCGAACTGCCGACGCATGCGATCGGCTCGACACTTCCATTCGACCTGCCGCTTGCCGCAGCAGCGCCGCTCTCACGCTACAGGTAACATCATGGGCGTCTGGATCGACACCGACATGGGCTTTGACGATATCGCCGCGATCCTCGTGGTGACACACGCGAAGCTCGACATCGCAGGCGTCTCGCTTGTCTTCGGCAACACGCCGCTGGCGCAGGTGCGCGTCAACGCATCAGGTGCTGCCAAGGCCTTCGGCTGGACTTTCCCGATCCACACCGGCCGTGCCATGCCAGTTCTCGGCTCGCTCGAAACCGCCCAGGCGATCCTCGGCGAAACAGGTATTCCGACATCGGGCCAAGGTCTGCCCGCCGCGCCGGCCTTGCCGGAAGGCGATGCATTCGCTGCGCTCTGCCGCTGGCTAGAGACCAATGGCCCGCACCGGATCCTGGCTCTCGGCCCGTTGACCAATCTCGCCGCCCTCGCACTGGCATGCCCGGACCTCGCAGCCCGTATCACCGAACTCACCTGGATGGGTGGCGGCGTCACCGCAGGAAATCACACGGCATCGGCCGAGTTCAACGCGCTGGCCGACCCGGAAGCCCTCGCCATCGTTCTCGCCCATAATCTGCCGCTGCGCATGGTCGATCTCGATCTTTGCCGCAAGGTTATCGCGACTCCTGACGACGTCGGCCCGGTGCGAGACGCCGGTGGCGCCAACGCGCCCCTTATCGCCGATATGCTCGACGGCTACATCGGCATCGGAACCAGCCGCGGCAGACCGGGAATGGCGATCTACGACCCATCAGCCGCAGTCGCCTTCGTCGCACCCGACATCGTTACTTTCCGCCCGGCGCGCATCGACGCCGAATTGCAGGGTCAACATTCGCGTGGCCGCACCGTGGTGGAGACCCGGGCGACGCATGCAACTTTCAACGCCAAATACGCCGTCGATATCGACACTGAAAAGGCCCGCGCCCTGATCCTCGGCGCACTGATCGATGAGGCCGGCCGATGAGCGCCGCCGAAACGAAGGATCTCAACGATCCCGCACTTCGCGCCCGTGCCGTCGCCGCCGCGCGCGGTGGTGCGCCTTTCGACCTGCTGATCTCGGGCGGACGCCTGCTCGATGTCGTCACCGGCCTGACCCGCGACGCCGACATCGGCGTCGTTGGACCGCTCATCGCAAGCGTCCACGCACCGGGCAGCCGCACCGACGCTGCCAAGACCGTCGACGCAACAGGCAGCATCGTTTCGCCAGGCCTCATCGATACGCACATGCATATCGAAAGCTCGATGGTGACGCCCGCCGCCTATGCGGCAGCCGTCGTTCCGCGCGGCGTGACGACTGTCGTCTGGGATCCGCACGAATTTGGCAACGTGCATGGCCTGGACGGCGTGCGCTGGGCAATCGAAGCGTCCCGGTGCCTGCCCCTCCGTACCATTGTTCTCGCGCCTTCCTGCGTTCCTTCCGCTCCGGGGCTTGAAGTCGCCGGCGCCGATTTCGACGCATCGGTCATCGCCGAAATGCTGCGGTGGCCTGGCATCGGCGGTGTAGCCGAGGTCATGAATATGCGCGGCGTGATCGACGGCGATCCCCGCATGACTGATATTGTGAATGCCGGCCTCGCTTCGGAAAAACTCATTTGCGGCCATGCGCGCGGACTTGAATGCGCTGACCTGAACGCCTTCATGGCTGCCGGTGTCAGCTCCGATCACGAATTGACCTCGAGCGCGGACCTGCTGCAGAAGCTGGCCGCCGGACTGACCATCGAGCTTCGCGGCTCGCATGACTATCTGCTGCAGGAGTTCGTAACCGCGCTCAACGGAATCGGCCATCTGCCATCGACGGTCACGCTCTGCACGGACGACGTCTTCCCCGACGAACTGAAGGACGGCGGAGGTCTTGACGATGTCATCCGACGGCTCGTCCGCTATGGCATGAAACCGGAATGGGCGCTGCGGGCCGCCACCTTCAATGCAGCGCAGCGATTGAAGCGTTCGGATCTTGGCTTGATTGCCGCCGGCAGACGCGCCGATATCGTGCTCTTCGAAGACCTCGTTGGTTTCGCCACGAAAGCCGTCATCGCCAATGGCGCAATCGTCTCGACATCGGGCGAAATGAACGCCCAGTTGCGCTCGTTCGATACCGTCGCGCTACAAAATTCGATCAAGCTGACCGCCCTGGCGGAAGATGACTTCAGGGTTCCCGCCACCGGCAAGCGCGTTCGTGTCGCCACGATTGACCGCCCCCGTTTCACACAGTGGGGCGAGGCGGAAACCGGCGTCGACGGCGGCTTCATCGTGCCGCCGGTCGGGAGCACCATGATCGCGGTCGCGCATCGGCACGGCAAGGTCGACGGTCGGCCGCGCGTCGGCTTCCTGACAGGTTGGGGAGAATGGCGCGGAGCCTTCTGCACGACGGTGTCCCACGACAGCCACAACCTCACGGTCTTCGGCGGCAATGCACGCGACATGGCGGTCGCCGCCAACGCGGTGATATCAGCGGGCGGCGGCATGGCTGTCGCCAGAGATGGCCAGATTGAAGCGCTTCTACCCTTGCCGGTGTCCGGCTTGGTCACCAACGCGCCATTGGAAGAAACGGCCGCGTCCTTCCGGGCGATCCGAAAGGCGATGGAAAAGATCGTCGACTGGAAGCCGCCCTATCTCGTCTTCAAAGCCTGCTTCGGCGCAACGCTTGCCTGCAACGTCGGCCCGCATCAGACCGATCGGGGGATCGCCGACGTCCTTACAGGCCAAGTGCTCGAAAGCCCAGTGATCGAGACCCCCGAGCACGAGGAGTAGCAGCAGCTGGGCTTGTGCCCCAGCTGCGGTCGGCTAAGTCATCGAGGTCCGCGAACCACCGATTAAAGTGCGGCCTTCAGCTCGCGCTCGACCAGCGTTGTCCAAAAGGCCGCGCCGTAGCCAATCGCATGATCATTGAAGTCATAAGCGGTGTTGTGATGCAGGGCGCCATCGACGGCAGGACCGTTCCCGAGCCAGACGTAACATCCCGGCGCATTCTGGCCGAAGAACGCGAAATCATCGCCTGCCGTCGAGGGCGGGAAACTCGTGCGCACCTTCCCCTCGAAGACCGCCTTAGCGGCGCCGAGCGCACGCGCGGTCGCGTCGCTGTCGTTGACCACGGGCGGAATACGTCGTTCGAACTGGTAGTCGACCGCAATGCCGAACATCGCCGCCGTGCCATTCGCAAGCCGGCCGATCTCTTCCTCGAGTTGATCGCGAACTTCAGGCGAATAGGCCCGGGCGGTGCCGCCGATCTCGACGATATCGGGTATGACGTTCAACGCCTTGGGGTCGCCGGCCTGCAGCGAGCAGGCGCTAATGACGGCCGGCTGCAGCGGATCGACGACGCGCCCGACAATCGTCTGCAATGAGGTCAGGAAGGTGCCGGCAGCGGTGATCGGATCCTTGCCGAGATGCGGCTTGGCGCCGTGCGTCCCGGTGCCCCGTAAGGTCACGCGCCAACTGTCTGACGATGCCAATTGAGGGCCTTCGACTACAGCGATCTCATCGACGGCAAGGCCCGGCATATTGTGAAGCCCGTAGACGGCATCGCAGGGGAACAGTTCGAACAGACCCTCCTCGACCATCCTGCGCGCGCCGCCCCTCCCCTCCTCGGCCGGCTGGAAGATGAAATGCACGGTTCCGGAGAAGTCACGCGTTGCCGCCAGATATCGTGCCGCGCCGAGCAGCATTGTTGTGTGCCCGTCATGTCCGCAGGCATGCATCTTGCCACTAAATTTTGACTTATACGGACGATCCGCCATCTCCGGCATCGCAAGCGCATCCATATCCGCCCGCAACCCGATTGTCCGCGTGCCATTGCCGACCGGCAGTGTACCGACAACGCCGGTGCCGCCGAGGCCGCGATGCACCTTGATGCCTGCGTCTTCGAGCAACTGCGCGACGATGTCGCTCGTGCGCTCCTCCTCGAAGCCAAGCTCTGGATGGGCATGCAGGTCGCGACGCAGTCCAGTCAGGAAGGGCAGATCGGTCTCGATCCGGGCGGGAATGGGCATGGGCCTTGGATGTCCTGTAAATACAAGCGGGCGCCAGAACAGCGCCCGTCACAGTCCATCCGTTATTTAACAATTGCCCTAGGAATTCAACCTTCTCAACCGGCTCAAACGACGGTCTCCCCGCCGTCGACCACGAGGATCTGCCCAGTCATGTAAGAGGAGCGGTCCGACACGAGGAAGAGGATCGGCTCGGCGATCTCCGACACGTCGGCCCAGCGTCCAAGTGGCACCTTCTCAGCGATATAGGCTTCGATCGCCTCACGCCCGCCCATCTGGGCAATGAAGGGTTCGTTGAAGGGCGTATCCACCCAGCCGGGGCAAAGCGCATTCACGCGGATGCCGAACCTGGCATAGTCGCCCGCCATCTGCCGCGTCATGGCGATGACGGCGTGCTTTGTCGTCGTATAGGCGATCATCTCGCGATCGTAGAGCACGCCCGATGAGGATGAGGTGTTGAGAATGACGCCTTTGCCCGTCTTCTTCATGACAGGCATGACGAAGCGCGCGGCCATGAAATGTGCGCGGACATTCAAGCTCCAGGACTTGTCAAAACCGTCGATCGCGACCTGCTCCAGATCGCCGGCGACCTGCGCACCGGCATGGTTGTGAAGGATGTCGATGCGGCCATGATGTTCGGCAATCGCGGCAATGCCTGCTTCCAGCGCCTTGTCGTCGGTGACATCAAGCACCATGCTTTCGGCGCTGCCGCCACACCTACGGATCCGGCTGACGGTCTCCTCGGCATTCATGAAGTCGATGTCGGCGACGACGACATGGGCGCCCTGTTTCGCCATGACGAGCGCGCCGGCCTGACCGATGCCGGACCCGGCACCGGTGACGATTGCAACACGGTTCTTGAGGATCATGGTGTTTCCCAATTAGGTTGTTGTTGTCCTTTCGCGCATAAGGAAACGCGCGATGAGAATGAGGGCAAGCGATGCGATGAGCACCATCGTGGCGATTGCGTTGATCTCGGGCGTCACGCCGCGACGGATCGAGGCAAAGACGTAGATCGGCAGCGTCGTGTTCGACCCGGCGACGAAGAACGCGATGATGAAGTCATCGAAGGAGAAGGTGAAAGCGAGCAGGAAACCGGCCAGGATCGACGGCAGGATCTGCGGCAGCACGATCTGGCGAAAGGTCGTCAGCGGCGTCGCGTAGAGATCACTCGACGCTTCGACGATATCGCGCCCGAGGCTGGCGATGCGCGCCTTTACGATCATCGTCACCAGGGCCATGGTAAAAAGCCCGTGTGCGGCGATGATCGAACCGTAGCCGAGCGTCAGCTTTGGCGGTTGATTGCCGGGCCAAATCGCTGCCAATGCCGGATTGATGAAACCGAAGACTTCAACCAGGGCAACCAGCGTCGCGATGCCGATCACAACCCCCGGAACGACGATAGCTGCGGCAAACAGGCCATCGAACACGGCCCGTGTCTTGGCGCCAAGCCGCTCCATGCCGAGCGCGGCCATGGTGCCGAAGATCGCCGCTAGTGCAGCGCTGGTCAGGGCTATGATGAGGCTGTTTTGCAGAGCCTCCATGAGGAAGGTGTTCGAGAGCGCCTTACCGTACCATTGCGTGGAAAAGCCCGTGAAATCGGAAGCGTTGCGGCCCGCATTGAACGAGAACAACACCACCAGCGCGATCGGTGTGTAGAGAAACAGATAGACTGCCGTAACAAGCCCACGCATCAGACAAGATCCACCTGGCGGGTACCCGCAACGCGCCAGGCGATGCGCATGGCGACGAGAAGCACGATGACGACGACGACAACGAGGGTGACGGCGATCGCGGAGCCGAACGGCCAGTTGCGCGACTGCAGGAAGAGGTCGACCAGCGCGTTCCCGATAAAGAACACCTTGCCGCCGCCCAGCAGCTGCGGGATCAGGTACTCACCGAGCAACAGGATGGTGACCAGCGCCACGCCGGTCATCACGCCCGGCAACGACAGCGGCAGCGTTATGCCGAAGAAAGTCGACAGCGGTCTTGCTCCGAGGTCCGCTGAAGCTTCCAGCAACCGGCGGTCCAGCTTTTCCAGGCTGACGTAGATCGGCATGATCATCAGCGGCAGGTAGCCATAGACGATGCCGAGAAGGACAGCCCCCGGCGTGTTCAGAAGCCGTACATTCTCGATGCCGACAAATTCCAGGAGATGCGGGATGCCCCGCGCGCCGAGGATATACATCCACGCATAGGTGCGAACGAGAAGACTGGTCCAGAAAGGCACTACGACGAGTGACACCAGCAACAACCGATACTGCGGGCTTACCTTCACCGCCAGGTAGTAGGCGACCGGATAGGCCACCAACAGGCAGACGAAGGACCCAATCGGCGCAAGCACCAGCGTGTTCTTGAAGGCGGCCGCACGGGATCCGAGATTGGCAAATTGGGCAAACGTAAATGCCGCTTGGTAACCGCCTTCCGGCGCCCGCTCGCCGAAGGAGAACACAACGATGGCAATGAACGGCAGGACCAAAAAGACGAACAGCCACGCGCTCGCCGGCGCAACGAGGGCCGCGGTGATCAGGCGTTTTCTGGTGTCCGGTGACAGAGCCATTCTGGAGGTTCGCTGGTTGGTGACCACGAGGAGGCTTGCCTCCTCCCGAAACCGGGAAGAGGCATTGCATGACGGCAGGCTGGTCACGCCGACTTGAACCGCGCCATCAACTCGGCGCGACCCGGATCCGTCAGGGTTATAGCGGCGCCGAACTCCAGAGGCGTCAGCGATGCTTCATCCGGATAGACGATCTTGTTTGAGGTGATCTCCTTCGGCAGCAACGAAATGACGCGGCTATCGGTGGTCGGCGCGCCGTTGGCGATATGCTCCTTCACCGCGTTCGCGGGATCCATCAGGTAGTTGAGAAGAGCATAGCCTGCCGCCTTGTTCGGAGCGTCCTTCGGGATCGCATAGTAGTCGGTCCAGATTTCACCACCGTCCGTTCCGAGGATGTAGGCAAGCTCAGGCATGTCGCGATTAAGCTGCGCACCGTCGTTCGTCCAGCACATCGTCATCCAGGCGTCCGTGGCGCGCATGGCCGGCTGATAGTCGGAGTTGATGGCGAAGAGATGCGGTTTCACCTTGATCAGCAGCTCCTCGGCCTTCGCAAGCTCCTCCGGCTTGATCGAGTTGAAACCATAGCCCAGCGACACCAGCGCGCTGCCGATCGTCGTCAGCTGGTAGTCATGCACCATGGCGCGGCCATCAGCTTCTGTCTGCGCGACCTCGAAGAAATCCTTCCAGCTCGTGGGCTTCGCCTTGATCTTGGAGGTGTTGACCGAGAATCCGGTCGTGCCCCAGTTCTTCGGTAGAGCGTAGGTCTTGCCGTCGATCTGGCCTTCCTTGGTAAAACGCGGGCTCTCCGTCGACTGGCTGAAATTGACAATCTTCGAGAGGTCGAGTTCGTCAATCAGGCCGAGCTTGTGGTAGGTGGAAATCGTGTAGTTGGTCGGCACGAAAAGCGACCAGCCGGAAGCGCCCGCCTGCAGCTTCGCCAGCATTTCCTCGTTCGAACCGAACACGTTGACTTCGACGGCCACGCCGGTTGCCGCCTTGAAGTTCTCGAATGTCGCCGGATCATGGTAGTTCGGCCAGGTCGCGATCGACATCTGCGTGCCGAGGTCTTCGCCGGCATAGGCTGGCGTCGACAAGGCACCTGGGAAGCGCGACATCACGGCGGTCGCAAGACCGAGGCCGGTGATGCCGAGGAAGTGGCGGCGGCTGACAGAGCCACGCTTGAGCCGCATGAACTCGTCCATGAAGCCGTTGGCTGAAATGGGAAGGTTATCCTTATAGTCTTTGCTCATGATGCTGTTCCCTTGTTTTGATTTTAGGCTGCACTTGATGCTGAGAAGACATGGGCCGCGCCGGGATCAAAGCCGAGGTAGACGGCCTCGCCGGGCTCGACCAGATCGCTTTCGTTCATGCTGCGGCGGTCGGCGGTCACCAGAAAGTCACCGAGCCCCGGCACCGTGACGGCATATTCCGCCGACGACCCCAGGAAGATGCGGTGGGTCACCGTGCCTTTGAAGCTTGCGATATCGGGCGCCTGCATGCGTGTCAGGCGGATCGATTCCGGCCGGATCGCGACGATTGCCTCGCCCGTTGAAACACCCGCCCGGATCCCCGCGGCGATTGCGGAACCGTCCGCAAGACGCAGCGTCGCGCCATCCGCCTCCATCGTCGCCTTCACCCGGTTGGTCTTGCCAACGAAATCGGCTACGAACAAATCGGCCGGGCGGTCATAGACCTCCTGCGGCGAGCCCAGCTGGCGAATCCGCCCCGCGCTCATCACGCAGACGATATCCGCCATAGAGAGCGCTTCTTCCTGATCATGGGTGACCAGAACAAAGGTGATGCCAAGTTCGCGTTGCAATGTCTGCAATTCGATCTGCATGGCGGAGCGTAGCTTCTTGTCGAGCGCAGCCAGCGGTTCGTCCAGGAGCAGCACCGACGGACGGTTGACGATCGCGCGAGCGAGCGCCACGCGCTGCTGCTGTCCACCAGACATTTCGTGGATGCGGCGCTTGGCGAAGCCGCCGAGCCGAACCATTTCAAGCGCCTCAGTGACACGCCGGTCGATTTCGGCCGCCGCAAACTTGGGCCGCACCTGCTTCAGACCATAAGCAACGTTCTGCCGGACGTCGAAATGCGGAAACAACGCATAATGCTGAAAGACCATGTTCACCGGGCGCCGATAGGCCGGCACACCGTTCATCTCGCGCCCGTCGATCAGCACAGTACCTTGGCTTGGCTGCTCGAAACCGCCGATCATGCGCAGGCAAGTGGTCTTGCCGCAGCCCGACGGGCCGAGCAACGCGAGGAATGCACCCTTCGGCACATTGAGGTTGATGTCCGTTACGGCGATCACCGGGCCATAATTCTTGGTGACCGAACGGAATTCGATATCGTTCGTCGAAGCAGATGCCACGTCTGTTCCCTGCGGTTGGTCTGGATTGGGCAGTCTAGCGCTGCCTTTTGCCACCGTCGTTGTGGAAAGACTAAGCGCGCCCTTCCCTCACGGTATATACCCCGAGAGGGGTATTCTAGCCGCAAAGCCTTCATGGAAGGTATATACACGGGGAGCGGATTTCCGCGCGGGGCGATCAGGAGGTTCCGGGAAATGAGCACTGACCTGGAGGCGCTATTTCGGGCCTTCAATGCCACCATTGGCCGGCAGGCGATGGGCGATGCAGAATTCGGCGAGACCTTCCGGGAGATGATGGCGGCGCTCGTAAGCTTCGACTACGTCGTTGTCTTCGCCTATCGCGGCAAGGAGCGGCCGATCGATCTCTACAGCACCTTCGACCCGAAGGAGCACATCATTTTCGTGACCCTCTACCAGGCTGGCCCCTACCTCCTCGACCCGTTCTACCACACGGCCCATGAACGTCGCGCCGGCGTGTTTCGCATGCGGGAACTGGCGCCAGACCGGTTCTTCTCCAGCGAGTACTACCGGACTTATTACGTCCAGACAGGCCTTGCAGAGGAGATCGGTTTCTTCGTCACGGCCGATGACGATATCACGATCGTTCTTTCGCTTATGCGCAAGGAAAAGACCGGGCCCTTCCCGCCTGCGGAATTTGCCTTGCTGAAGAAAGCCGAACCATTGATCGCAAACATGGTTCGGCACTACTGGGCCGGGCTCGGAACTCGCTTTGATGCGCAACAGCATTCGAGACCCCGCGGCAACCGCAAACGCAACGCCAGTGAAAGCGCCCTGCAGCCCGCCGAAGCGGTGTGGCGTGATCTCAATCTCACCAGCCGCGAGACCGCGATCGTCGATCTTGTCCTTCAGGGGCACTCCTCCGAGTCGATCGGCCTGAAGCTCAACATCTCGACAGGGACCGTGAAGGTTCATCGGCGCAACGTCTACCGCAAGCTCGGCATATCGTCGCAAACACAGCTCCTCTCGCTGTACCTCAAGAATCTGTCGTGACGCACGCTTGACAGTCTCGAAGCCTGGATGCCCTATTGCGGCAACGCGAAAGGGCCAGCGATGAGCGACGATCAAACCCCGACCGACAGCAAGCTCACCAGATCGAAGCGCCGCTGGGCCGAGGAAGGAAAATTCCTCACCGGCCGCATCAGTCGCCCGGAAACCGAGCGCCTGCCGCCGGGTCAGCACCTCGTCAAGGATTGGCCGATCCTTGATCTCGGCCAGCACCCGATCATCGCGCCCGACACATGGAGCCTGGAAGTCCGTGGACTGGTCGAAACCCCGCTTGATCTTACCTGGACCGCCTTCCAGGCGCTCGAGCAGAGCACTAAGGTCACCGACATTCATTGCGTGACGACGTGGTCACGCTACGACAACAAGTGGAAGGGTGTTTCGACGCGCGACCTGCTCGATCAGGCAATGCCGAATCCGGAAGCTCACTACGTCATGCTGACAAGCTATGATGGCTATACGACAAACTTGCCGCTCTCCGACTTCGCCGCAGAAGATGCCATCCTCGCAACCTCCTGGGAAGGTGTGCCGCTGACGCGCGATCACGGCGGCCCCATGCGGCTCGTCGTTCCGCATCTCTATTTCTGGAAGAGCGCCAAGTGGCTGCGCCGTATCGAGCTGCTGCCGGCCGATGCATCAGGCTTCTGGGAAAAAAACGGCTATCACATGTACGGCGACCCCTGGCGCGAACAACGCTACTCGGATGATTGAAACCGGACGCCGCGGGCGCCTCCAGCCTGAACCCGCTTAACGTGCAGAACGCACACCGAGAAATTCGCTTCAAAATAGATGCAGCGAGCGATATATTTTTCCTATTAATGCCTTACGACGATTCAGCCGTGGTCGGCTGTTGAAAGCTGTACCCATTTTGGGTTGTCGTAGTGCAACGATTCCAGATATCGCGCATGGATTGATGAACAAGGACACTTCATTTCATACTGTCACGCAGAAACTGCTGGACGCATGGTTGCATACCACGCCGCAACTGCCGGCCGCTCCAGAGGACATCTATCGCGACGTCCTCGAGCTCCTGACGATCCGGATGAGGATGACGCTCGTCGTTCTCAACGGCGACGATCCGTTGCAATGGCATCTGAAGGTCGTGCGCTCTTCTACCGTCAGTTCGCGTATCCTGAACATCAACAAGCTCTTTGCCGATCAGCGCATCGGCGAATTCAAGGATCGGGGCTACATGGAGACGGCCGTCATCCCGCGTTATCGCGAGGTGATTGCCACGCAGAAGCCGTCGATGGAACTGGTCAAGACACGGGTGCTTGGCGTCAACATCGGATACGAACGGCTGATCCTTCCGCAAAAGACAACGGCGCAACATCCAGCCTGGCTTCTGGCGGTCTCGAACGGCCGCTTCATGTTCAACCCGCCGCAGCAGCGAGCACGCATGGATGCGACCGATGAAGCCGTGATGCAGCTCCTGACGGAAGGCGCGACGGCCAAGGAGATCGCCGCTGACCTCGGCATTTCACACCGCACGGTCGAGCACCGCCTGGAGCGCATGAAGGAGCGCTACGGAGCGAAGAACACTGTCCATCTCGCGGCCATGCTGATTGCGACGCACCTCGACCGCGATATCGAGAAGAGCTAGGTGTGTGGTCCCGGAATGAGATGGTGCGGATTGATTTTGAAGATTGACGGGTCCCTTGTCCAGGCGTTGCAGATTGCTTGATAGGGCGTTCGCCATCGGAGCGCCTTGAGGTGTTTGGCGAGG